>ORMF010129208.1_pt1 | contig 40891 bp, 50 predicted proteins | sample 1779871 | NCBI WGS metagenome assembly ORMF01 (sample SAMEA104232316, study PRJEB22302) | groundwater metagenome | biome: forest; feature: aquifer; material: groundwater | place: USA | collected 2011-08-07 | depth 5.4 m
AGAGGCGATTGAGCGGTTCCACAAGAAGTCATCCGCAGATTTCGCAGATTACGCAGATAAGAACCGCTCAGCAATTTCCAAATCTGCGAAATCGGCGAAATCTGCGGATCAATTCTCCGGTCTCGAATTCCGCCAACTGCTGGGTCGCTTCCTCGACGTGTGCAACGCCATCGCTTACGCGCATAGCCGCGGCGTGCTTCACCGGGACCTCAAGCCCGGCAACATCATGCTTGGCCCCTACGGTGAGACTCTGGTGGTGGACTGGGGCCTGGCGAAAGCGGGCGGCGCGGGCCAGAGATCAGAGGTCGGTGCAGAAAAAATCAGGATCAACGAAACCGCATTGCAACCGGCTTCCGGCAGCGACGTCGTCCCCACTCTGGCAGGAGAGGCGCTGGGCACGCCTCAATACATGAGTCCCGAACAGGCCGCCGGCCGGCTCGATCAGCTTGGTCCGGCCAGCGATGTCTACAGCCTGGGCGCCACCTTGTACTGCCTGCTGACCGGCCACGATCCTTTTGATGAGCGCGACATCGGTGAACTGCTGCGCCGCGTGCAGCGCGGCGCGTTCGTCCGGCCGCGACAACGCCGTCCGGAGCTTCCGGCCGCCCTGGAAGCCATTTGCCAGAAGGCGATGGCGTTGGATCCAAAGAACCGCTACCGCTCACCGCTTGATATTGCCGCCGATATCGAACACTGGCTGGCGGATGAACCGGTCGGCGCTTATGGCGAGCCCTGGTCCGTCAGGGCCGGGAGATGGGCGCGCAAGCACAAGCCGCTGGTGAGCGGAGTTGCCGCGGCGCTGCTGGTCGGCCTCATCGCGCTGAGCACCGGTGCCTTCTGGTACGCAAGCCACCAAGCCGAGGCGGCGCGCAAGCAGGCCCTCGCCGAGGAAAAAGTTCGCCACGGTCTGGACCAGGCCCGCCACACCCGCGCTGAGCTGCACAAGATCCTGAAGCAACCCGGCGGCGTTCAAGAGCTGCTGAATCAACCCGCCCGCTGGCAGGCCCAGATCAAGTCCGCCCGCGCCGATTGGCAGCGCGCCAACGATTTGGTGACCAATGCCGAGGGAACGCTCGATCCGCAATGGACGACCCAGCTCAAAACGGTGGACGAGCAGATTGGCCGCGATCAAGCCGATTACCAGTTGGCCCTGCGCTTGGAAAAAATCCGCCTCGACCGCTCGACGGTCGTCGATAACAAGTTCGACTACCGCGGGGCTGCCGAGCAGTATCCAGATGCCTTTGCGAAGGCCAACCTCGGCATTGGGAGCGATCCGCCCGCTGCGGTTGCGGCGCGCCTGGCCGCAGCACCGATCAAGGAACAATTGCTTGCGGCCCTGGACGACTGGGCCTATGTCGGTTTTGTCCTTGGCAAGCAGGGCTTGCCCGACGCGCTCCTGGAGATCGGCCGCCTGGCGGCGCCCGACCGGGCGTGGGGCGACCGGTTGCGGCGAATCGAGTCGTGGCGGGACCAGCGGGCGCTCACAAAACTGGCCGAGGAAGCGCCGGCCGCCGGGCTATCGGCTTCGCAACTCCAGCTGATGGGTCACCTCCTTGCAGACGACAATCCCGCGAAGATACCGTGGCTTCGCCAGGCACAGGCCCAGTCTCCCGCCGACTTCTGGCTGAACTACTATCTCGGAAACGCGCTCCGCAAGTCAGATCCGGCTGACGCAGCGGGCTTCTACCGGGTTGCACTCGGTGTGCGGCCCAGAAGCAGCGCGGCTTACATCAACCTCGGCAACGCCCTGCGCGAGCAGAAGAAGCTTCCCGAGGCCATCGCGGCCTACCACAAGGCCATCGAAATCGACCCGAAAAACGCCAACGCTTACGCCAACCTCGGCAACGCCCTCTACGACCAGAAGAACCTCCCCGAGGCCATCGCCGCCTACCACAAGTCCATCGAACTCGATCCGAAATACGCCCCGGCCTACAACAACCTCGGCATCGCCCTGCGGGACCAGAAGAAGCTGCCCGAGGCCATCGCGGCCTACCACAAGGCCATCGAAATCGACCCGAAAGACGCCGATCTTTACTACAACCTCGGCAACGCCCTGCGCGAGCAGAAGAAGCTTCCCGAGGCCATCGCGGCCTACCACAAGGCCATCGAAATCGACCCGAAATACGCCAACGCTCACGGTGGGCTCGGCTTTGCCCTGTTTCTCGATGGCCGGTTCGCCGACGGGGCGGCTGCCTTGCAGAAGGCGGTCGATCTGCTCCCGCCGAGCGCGCCTTTCCGCGCGAGTTGCGTCCGTCGTCTCAAGCAGTGTCAGCAACTGCAGGCCCTGGCCGATCGCGCCCTGGCGGCCCTTGACGGCACGCACTCCGCCACGCCGGACGAACTCTTGCAGATGGCCGAGATATGCCAACAATACCAGAAACGCTTTGGCGCCGCGGTGCTGCTCTACCGGCAGGCGTTCAAGGCCCAACCCGCACTGGCTGACCACATAGCCAAACAGCATCGCTACAACGCGGCATGCGCGGCGGCCCTGGCCGCCGCCGGCAAGGGGGTCGATGCCAACAAGTTGGAGGCCAAGGAACAGACCCGCCTGCGCAATCAAGCGCTCGACTGGCTCCAGGCGGACCTGACGGCCCGTGCCAAGCTGCTGGAAAAGAATCCCCTTGCGGCCGCCCATATCCACGACGACATGCGACACTGGCAACGCGATTCCGATCTTGCCGGCCTGCGCGACGAGAAGGAACTCGCCAAGCTTCCCGCCGACGAACGCGCCGCGTTGGCGAAGTTTTGGGGTGATGTGCAACAAATTCTCAAAGACGCCCAAAGCCGCTTCACCGAAACCAAACTCGAAGGTTCCTTGACCGCCAAGGACGCCAGCAAAATCCACGAATTCAAAATGACCGCCGGCAAGACCTACGTCATCGACCTGGAAAGCAAGGACTTCGACACGTTTCTGAAGCTGCAAGACGCCCAGGGCAAACAACTGGCCAAAAACGACGACATCGACGACGGCAAGATTCTGAACTCGCGCCTGATCTTCACCCCGCCCGCCAACGGCGTCTACCGCATCATCGCCACGTCGTTCGAGCAGCGCGGCGTCGGGGCATACACGCTGCGCCTCCGCGAGTTCAAGGGAGGAAAGTAACAGCCGTGCGTTCCGGTTGAATCACGGCCCAGAATACGGTTGCTGGCGAACCGCGTATCGATTAGGATGAAGCCATGAACAAAGCAATTCTAGCGATTCCCGCAGCGACCTTTGTGCCCCCGCCAGACGCGGTGAGACCCGCTGAGTCTGCTGCGCAATCGGAAGTCATGGATTGGGACGCGACCATCGAAGCGGTGCCGCTGCGTCCCCAGGGATCGATGCAGGTCCAATTGGTCTTTGGCGGCCGCAGTCTGCCCTTGCCGGTTGATGATCCCGGTGCCGGATCGGGGGTGTGAATGGATGCTCCGGCCTATCCATGGTTTCAATCGCTGAGTGGCAACGACCTCGAGCAAGGCGGTCTATTCGAGCATTGTCCCGTGTTTCTCCCACCGGACGAACTGGCGGACGGCGCCTTGGCCAGCGCGACCTTTCGCTGGGAAGAACGCGATTTGATGGTGCTTTCCCAATCCTGTGATCTGATCAAGGGTCGGGAGAAGGTCACGGACGTATTGCTGTGTGCGGTCTGGCGACGATCGGAATTGACCACGGGGCATCTGGCGACCAACCGAGGCATGGAAGACGCGCGGCGCGGCAACTTGCCTGGGTTCCATGTCCTGGCAGCTTGTACGCTGGCGGGAATGGAGCGCGAGATCGGCGTCGTGGACTTTCGGCGCGTTTATTCGCTGCCGTTGGGCTTCTTGCGTCATCGGGTCGCTTCGGTCGGCAAGCGCCTGCGGCTGCTTCCTCCGTATCGAGAACATCTCTCGCAAGCATTTGCCCGCTTCTTCATGCGCGTCGGTTTACCGGTCGATGTACCGCCGTTCAAATGAGCCAGTCGATTCGGAGGAAACGTTAATGATGGACGATCCCATCCTCGATGAAATCTGGCGTGTCCGCGCAGAACTCGTCAAGAAGCACGGCGGGCTGAAAGGCTTTCTCGACCATATTCAGAAGCTCGACCAAGCTCACCGACGGCGCGAACAGCGCCGACGACGCAAGAATCAAGCCCGGCGGAAAGTGAAAAGTACCCGGTGAGCGCCACTGGCTGTCCTGATGCGCTGCGCGTACGGCACGCGGAGCGTGCCTGCTACTTTGGGCAGACTGCTCGCCGAAAACGACGACATCGGCCCGGACAACCTCAACTCGCGTCCTATCTTCAACCCGCCCGCCGACGGCGTCTACCGCATCCTCGCCACGTCGTTCGAGGCCACCGCTTTCTTGCTTGCTTCCACCTCGCGAAAAAAACCCAAAAGCGGCGTGAAACCGCCGCAGTCCAAAGTTGCGGCTCAGCCGCTTTAGGTTCAGCGGCGAGGTTCATCGGACGAGGTTGATTTTGCTCCGACGGCAGGCACGGAAATAAAGGAATCGGCCAAGCCTTCATTCAATTGTTCGGACCATTCGCGCAAGACGCGGTTAGCTTGCTGCGGACTACTGTCAGCCGGACGTGCCTCTTTCAGGTAAACACGGATATCTTCGGGGTCAGGACAAGCACGCCGATCAAGGCCAGCCCACCCGATGAAATCCTCGATGAGCCAATCCGGCGAGTACTCGCGGCAAGCGACCAATTCGCATTCGTCAAGCCATGATACCGTCGGCGTCGGCCCCCTTCAACCAAGGGAGCGCGGCGACAGCCTTCGGCGTGACGCGGGCTTGGGGAATCGGCTAGAATAGCGTACGTTCCGCGCCACGAGAGGAGAAATCCCATGAGCCTTGACGAAGCCGGCACCGAAGGCACGCTGAAGCCGGATGGAACGCTGGAGCTAGACCAGATGCCCAGCCTGTCGCCGGGGCGGGTCAAAGTCATCTTGCAATCCGTTCCGGCAAACGGGCAGCGGCAGCTTGGCCTGGCCGAGGTGATCGACGAAATTCGTCAGAGCCAGCAAGCGCGGGGATTCCAGGACCGCAGCGCCGAGGAAATTGAGGCCGCCATGCAAGAGGGCGAGCAAGACTACGAAAAAAAGATGCAAACGCTTCGGTCGCAAGCCAAGTCCAGTCCATGGGCCGGAGGTAGTCGGCCGACATTTCTCACCACACAGGCCCAGCGCGGCCGAGCCGCAGCCAAGAAGAGTTTATCCACAGATTTCGCAGATTACACAGATTAGCTTGCAAAACGCTGACTTTTTGCTATTGATTTCAAATCTGTGAAATCGGTGAAATCTGTGGATGATTGAGCTTCGGTACAGTGAGTGCATGTCGTCGAAAAAGAGCGGCGATGATCCGCGGAACGCACAAATTCGGATTAGCCGACTCGTTGCACTTGGCGATTGCTGTGGAGTATCGCTTCGACCGCTTTCTGACCAACGATCAAAACTTGGCTCACTTTCCCGACGTGACGGTCGAACTCTTGCCATGAGCGACCCGTTCTACTGCCGCTGAAGCGGTCAACAAGGGATTTGCGACGCGTACGCCATCGTAGGCTCGACCGTTTCGCATCTCCGCGCTGGGTCGGAATGGTGCGTTTCGAAGACTCCACGCACCCTACATTTTGGTTGGGGCATCGGCGCCTTGCTGGGTATGATACCCATTTCCAAGAGGCACACCACGGATTCCCAGGCAAACCCAGCGCGACCAGCGACAGCCACAGAAAAATGGAAGAAGCATGAGCCACGGATGAACACGGATCAACACGGATGAAAACAAAACGCATCGAGTTCTCCCGCATCTCTGCCATCCGTGTTGATCGGTGTTGATCCGTGGCTGAAGAAACTTCTGCAGAGGATGATCCATGGCCCATGAAACGGCGAACCGGACGACGGAACCCGCGGGCGTCGACATCACGATCGACCGGCATCCGCCGGGGCTGTACGTGTTGTTCGCCACGGAAATGTGGGAGCGGTTCAGCTTCTACACCATGCTGGCGATGTTCACGCTGTACTTGCGCAACCCCGACGAAGGCTTCGGCTGGAGCGCAATCGATGCAACCAGGCTCTATTCCGACTACCTGATGTACGTCTATGCCAGCCCGCTCGTCGGCGGGTTTTTGGCGAGTTGGAAGCTCGGCTTTCGGCGCGCGGTCATGATCGGCGGACTGTTCTTCATCGCCGGGCATCTGCTGCTTTCGTTCCACTCGCTGCCGATCGTCTATGCGGCGCTGACGTGCCTGGTGATCGGCAACGGGTTTTTCAAGCCGAATATCTCGGCGATGGTGGGCACGCTGTATCCGCCGGGGAGCCATTTGAAGGACCGGGCGTTCAACATTTTCTACATGGGCATCAACATCGGCGCGTTCCTGGCGCCGGTGACGGCGGAGTTTGTGAAGGGGCAATTCGGCTTTCATCCGGCGTTTGCCGTCGCGGCGGGCGGCATGGTGATTTCGGTGGGCATTCTCTGGTGGTTCCAGCGCTTTGTCGAAGAGCCGGGACGAGAAGCGCAACGGCAAGCGGCTGCTGACATGGTGCCGGCGACCGCCGTTGCGGAGGACATTCCGCCGGGGACGACGGCGCCCGAACACGCGGTGCAGAGCGCCACTTGGAAAATGGGTTTGGGCAAGGGCACGGCGCCGGATATGGCACTGGGGCGGCAACAGCCCATCGACGCGATTCCCGATTGGAAGCGGATCGGCGCCTTGCTGGTGATCTTCGCCATCGTCATCGTTTTCTGGATGGTGTTTCATCAAAACGGCTCGACGCTGCTGTACTGGGCGGACGAGAACACCGACTGGAACGTGTCCGGCACGATCTCGCACGCGATCAATCCGTTCTGGGTGGTGACGCTGACGTTTCCCCTCATCTGGTTCTGGAAGTGGCTCGACAGCAAAGGCCTGGAACCCTCGACGCCGACCAAGATGGCGATCGGCATGATCATGACCAGCATCGCGTTCCTGATCCTGTATGTTGCGGCCCACGTCGGCGAGGCCAGCGCGCTGGATGAGAAGCTCTATCAGTACAAGGTGTCGCCGGCCTGGCTGGTCGGCGCTTACGCGGTGCTGACGCTGGGCGAGCTGATGCTGTCGCCGATGGGGTTGGCCCTGGTCGCCAAGGTAGCGCCGCGCCGGCATCTGGGCCTGATGATGGGCGGCTGGTTCGTCGCCACCGCCATCGGCAACAAGCTGACGGTCATCGGCGTTTTGTGGACCGAATGGCTGCACTCGACGTTCTGGATTCTGCTCAGCGGCCTGGCGTTCGCGATCGCGGTAGTGCTCTTGGTGCTGTTGCGGCCGCTGAAAAAGGCGATGCCGGGAGTGTAGACGGCATACTCCGTGTGCCGAAGTCCGCACACGGAGTGTGCGGTCTACGTTGAGGCAAACTCATGCGTACCGTGCTTTTGCTGATTCTGACCGTCGCCGCCAGCATTCTGGTCGCTGTCGCCGGCTTGTGGCTCGTGCAGCGCGCGGTGCCACTGGCGACGCTCAAGGCGAACAACGAGGTGTGCGGCAATTATCTGCAGACGGTGGGGACTATCTACGCGGTGCTGCTGGCCTTCGTCGTCTTCACCGTCTGGACGCAACAGAACGAGGCGGGGCGCCTGGTCGAAAGGCAAGCGAATGAGTTGGCGGATGTCGTGCGGCTGACGCGCGGGCTGGGCGAACCGGTGCGCCGGCAGGCGTTGGAGGCGGCCCGGGATTATGCGCGCGCGGTGATTGACCGCGAGTGGGATCTGATGGCGACCGGCAAGGCCAGCAGTCGGGCGTTCGAACTCGTGGAGCAACTGTGGCAAGTCTTGGCCGGGGCGGAACCCAAGACGGCGCGCGAAGAAGCGCTCTACGGCGAGGCGGTGGCGCGCTTCAACGACTTCAGCGATGCGCGCACCGACCTGTTGCAGAATAGCCGGACGCGCCTGCCGCCGATTTTGTGGATTTTGCTCGTGACTGGAGCGCTCAGCAACGTCGGCTCGATGTATTTCTTCGGGCTGGAGTCCTTTGCTTCCTTGGCGCTGATGACCGCGAGCCTGGCGGGGGCGATCGCGTTTGTTCTCTTTCTGATCTACGATCTGGACCATTCGTTTTCCGGCGATTGGCTGGTCACTCCCGAACCGATGCGCCGCGTTTTGGAGCAGTTCGAAAAAGAGATGGGAGGCGCGCCATGAAGTTCTCGTGCACCGTTCAAGCGCTCTCCAGCGGAATCTGGCAAGCCCGGCACGCCGGATCTTCGGTCGGCACGGTCGAGGTCAAGGCCGTTACGCGCTCGGCGGCGCTGGAGAAACTGCGCAACGAGCTGCAATACCGGATCGAATTGTGTCCGTGCAGCGGCGTCTCCGGCGACCGGGCGGAAGTGGTGGTGCAAGAATAGTAGACGGCACACTCCCTGGCTGGATTCTGCAGTGCTCAGGTGGTGCCGGCCAATTCAGGCAATTCGACGTCATGTTTCTCGGCCGCCTGCCTGAAGACGGCCGCCGTTTCGGCGTCGCCCAGTTTCTCCCAGCACAGCGCCTGCAAGAAGGGAATGAAATGCGGCGGCAGCGAGGCCGGCACCGGCTTGCGCAGAAATACCAGCGCGGCATCGAGGTTGCCGCCGTGAAAGTCGGCGACAAAGCGACGTGCTTCCTTGCGCCAAGCCTGGACCGGCGCGGGATCGGTCAACGGCGGCCGCAACGACGTATCATCTAAGACATACAAATCGGCTGAGAGGCCGCGCATCCGATCTTGCTCAGCATCGGTCAGCGCGTACCAGGGCTGATCCATGCCGTCACGAATCTCGTCTGCTTCCGCGTCGTCGCCCTTGCCTTGCACTATCAGCGCGTGGACCTGGCGCGTTTTCCGCGCATAGTCCAAGACTGGGAAGAGTGTTCCTCAAGCTTGTCAGAGAATCCGCGCTCAGTTTACTCCGTTGACAACCCATCTCGCAAACAGGCTGGCATCATCGGCCGCGGGTCACCCCAACCCATCCACCGGCTTGCTGCCCAGGCCGCGGCGGACGGAGTTGTGGCAGCGTTGGCAGGTTTGGCGATGGCTCATGGCGGATGGCGGAGGGCACGGAAGAGCGAAGCGGTTCAAGCACACAGGACCATGTTAGTGGTGTTCGTTCCAGGTCAAACGAGGTCCGTCCAACAAGATGGTGACGTGATTGAGAATGTCCCGACCCAAAATGCCCGAATCATGGCCGATTAACAGGAATCGACCTTTGAAAGCACGCCCAAGAAACAGCAGATCGAGCTGGACAGCTTGCGCGACGCTTCGGGCGCCATCGAACCCGATCAACTCATAACCGCTGCCCGGATTGACCGTCGCACCGAGCGTGTCCACCGAAGCCTGCGGAATCAAAGTAACATCCGCACCAGAGTCAAGCAGCATCGGCACGTCTGGTAATAACGCTCCCGTTGCTGGATGGCGCAAAGTCACACGTGCCAGCGGCGCGGGCGGTGCGAAAAACTCCGCGTCATACGCCGGCATCTTGATTCTCCTCGACCACTTCCTTTTCGAAGTCCGCCGCCTGCTCCGGATGCACGAGCCTCGGGCTGCCCATGCGAACCACGCCTGGAAACTCGACACCAGGAATCACCACATACACGGTCGCCTTCTCCGGCAGGCGCACATTGTCAGCCAATCGGATCTGACCGTTTTCGACGATTCCCGGCAAAGTCGTGACTTTCATGGGGGCTTCGCTTTTTCTGGTTGTGATAATTCCGCGACACTGCCATTCTACACGATAGGACCGCACGTTGCGATGTCCCGTCTCGCCTTCGCCCCAATGTGCAGCGCCAAATCCGGCATCATAAACGGCGACCGGGCCGTCTGCCCGCCGAAACAAGCTGCGTCTCGTTTGCGTTCCCCGAAGTCGTGGAACTTCCGTCCGGCGTTCTTTATTCCGAAGGGATTTCACTCATTAGCCCAGGGTCGCCGCTGCGGCGCACCCTTGGGGGCCGGCATCCCTGCCGCGACCTACGCCGAAGGCGTTGCACAAGTCCCCGCATGGTGCAACGCCTTCGGCGTAACATTCCGTGGCGTCGGACAATCCCAGGGTGCGCCGAAGCGGCGACCCTGGGCTATGGGGGTGCAACGCCGTTGGCGTAGAAGCAGCGACTGCCGATCGATCTGCGAAGGAACCGAATGCAGGCTGGAATCATCAGCCGCGGGTCACCCCAGCCCATCTTCCGGCTTGCTGCCCGGGCCGCGGCGGACGGAGTTGTGGCAGCGTTGGCAGGTTTTGCGAGGGCTCACGGCTTGACGCGGTGCAGCGTCGGTGAGGCCGTGTGCAGCTTTTTCACGGCATCTGGATCGCGCCGGGCTGCGGCGAGGGAGGTAGCGTAAGTCCGGCCTGTTGAGACAAGAAGAATTCGAGACCCAGCAGGATGGGCACGGGATTGCCCGGCGGATCGCTGCGCGGGAACTTGGCCAAGAGTGAGAATGGACCGCGTGGGGAGGGCGATTGCTCGGTCGGCAGCCAGATGTCGATGGTTCCCAAGTCGCAAGCCTGGCCCGCCCAGGTAAGGTTGATTCCGGGCACGGGTTTCCAATCGAGTCGGCCGTTATGCACGTGAAATGGGATGACGGAAAGCGGTGCTCCGGTATCCAGCCAAACCTGCTCGCTGACAACATGCTGACCCGGCAGAGTTGTGCGCAAAAACAACTCGACCTCCAGCCGCGCGCTGGGAAGCGTCAAGGCACCGCCCGGAATCAACTGAATCAGCCACTGAATACTCGTCGTCGTGGGCGAAGAATGCGTGGCCATGCCGGCTCCGGATTGCGTTTCGTCAGCGCGGCAGTTCGCTCAAATCCGCGCTCGGCACAACCAGCACCACCACATTCTGGCGAGGGCACTGCGCTTTCTCGGCAGCTTCTGCCACCAAAGCGTCTCGGTTGACGCCAACGCCGACGACGCGCTTTTGATGGACCGCGACCAACTTGCCGGCGTATTGACGCACTTCGGGCGCCCGTAGGGCCCATTGCAGGTCGCCGGACAGTTGCTTCTCAAGTTCGTTCAATTGATGGACTTGCATACAGTCACCCTCTGCTCAGCGATTATCATAAACGACAAACTGACCAAATGGAATATCTCATCCGCAGAAAGCCCCGCACGCAAGCCGGCATCGTCGGCCGCGCCACCCCAGCCCATCCACCGGCTTGCTGCCCAGGCCGCGGCGGACGGGGTTGTTGCAGCGTTGGCAGGTTTGGCGATGGCTCATGGCGGGCGGCGGGGGGCACGGAAGTGCACAAGGCGGGCTGTGAAAACGGGGAGTGACGGAAATTCCTTTCAACCGAGCAAGCAGACGCGGTAGAATGGATTACTAATGGAAGGAGAATCGAACATGACCGAACAAGACCGCCGCCGCGCCCACTACATTGGGCAACTCATCGCCCAGCGGGCCGATGAAACGAATCCCGCAGCCGGGCTGTCGCCTGACCGCAGTTTCGAGGCGCTCGCACGCGCCAACGCCGAGCTGGCGCGCAACGAGCAGTTTCAGGGCGTGCCAAACACGACGCCATTGTTCGAGACAATCATGCGGCTGTTCCGATTTTGAAGATCTTCCCATCTTTGAAACCTTCTCGATCTTGCCCGCTGATTCGGCCATCGGAGATTAGGAGTGAGCGTTCAATCCAACGAATTGGATTGCTCGAATGCGACTGCACAACGTCGCTTCGAGGTTGCAACCACGCTTTCGCTTCGTCAAGCCCTTTCCGTCATTCGCAAATCAGAGCTTCCGTTGTATGTTTACCTGCTCCTCGACGACTCTGGGACGCCGTTCTACGTCGGCAAGGGGACACGTGATCGAATCTGCTCCCACGAAACTGAGGCACGTGACACCAAACTGTCCACCGCCAAACACGACGAGATTCGACGGCTTTGGGCCAGCACGCTGGAGGTCCGCTACCACTTGGTGTCGTTTCATGCGACGGACCAGCAGGCGCATGCAGAGGAGCGGCATCTCATCAAGCAGTACGGTCGGAGAAACCGAGGAACAGGGATCCTGACGAATCTGACCGACGGGGGCGAAGGACACAGCCTTCATTACAAGCCCAAACAATGGGAGGTGGATGCCGAGGGCGTGCTCCTACTGGAATCCATTGTTCTCCCATCGGTCGATCAACTGGCACCGCCGCTGTTTCCGAGAGTATTGGGTTGGATTTGGAATGGCGAAAGTTTCGTGCCAGGGACCAACTCAGCATACGCAAATCCGAGCGGCTCAGAAATTCCAAGTTTGGCCTTTTGGCAGCATGAAGTCTGGACTGTTCAGGCATTTTGCATAGATGATCGTTTTTTGATTCGTGCGGCGAACGTTGAACAAGCTGAAGGGCTCCAAAAACAGCTGTATGAAATTCAATACGGGCGACATTACTGCGGAGGTGAGTGGCGAGAAACGAGGTTCCGCGTACTGTTTCGGTTGTTTGAGGGAGCCGAGTTATTGGTCGAAGACAACATCGGCGTGTCCACCGAAGAACTTCATAGTCCCTCTCAACTTGTAGTCCGCGTTCTCACGGCGATTGCTTCTCCGGTGACGAGTGCCGGTCGCGCACGCATTTGCCCGAGGTTTTCCTCCGAGCTTTCGAAGTGGCTTCAAGAATGGATCAAACATCGCGCCCCCAAACTCTCGCAGATGGCGAATGCTTTGGAGAACAACCTCATCCCTGAAGCCAAGGTTGATTTCCAAAACAAACGCGAAAGACACATCGTAATGCCCCTTGGCCCGGATTGGCCGTCGCCAATCCCATGCTTGCCAGATCGGGAACCGGTCGCCTTTTGGCAACATGCTGATTGGACTGTCCATGTCCGCCTCCACTCACGCCAAGCGTGGCTCGTAAATGACTCAGATGAATTGAAGTGCCGATGGTCAAAACGGGATTTCCCGGTCATAGAAACTCGAAACGATGGCAGCGAGCGCGCGTGTCTCGCAAACGGCGAGGTCGTCAGTGGGCGTGATTTAGCTTCGGGTCGCACCTTCACTCCGGGGGCCGGCGTGATGTTTCGGTTCTTTGTTGGACCTGAGTTGTTTCTGGAAGATGGGATTGCCGTCCCCAGCTCAGCGATTTCTGATCCGTTGCGACTTGTCGCACTTGTCCTGCGCGCCTTGGCTGCACCAAAATCCATAGATGGGGAGCTGCGCGCTTGCCCGACGCGCTCGCTAGTCGACTTCAGTGAACGACTGCGAGCCTGGTGCGTGGAAAACCGTGCCGAGCTTTGCCGAACGGCTGACGCACTCAACAGCAATACAGTCGTCACGTGCAACGACATGATCCACTCCGCCGCCATGGCGTTGAGCCCCGCCGCCCCGGAAGTTCCGCCGCAAATCTCAGCCGCAGTGCACCAGCTGACACGCAGTAATAAACCGCCGTGTAGAAGGGTATTTCGGTTGACCGACGCTGATAAAGACGCGCGAAGCGCTGCAATGCTCGCGCGGCGGCGCGTGCGTTCCAACGGCAAAGCCGCGACCGTGCCGCTGTGGAAGCGTTTGATGCGGTTGTTTGGGTTCTGAGAACGAAAGGCGACGGTAACAAAGGTGCATCCGTTTCGAACGACGGTGCAGCGGAATTGCAATAGCCGAACGAAATGGATTAAGCGGACCACCGAACGTCCGTTACAATTTGGCCGTGTGGAAAGTCGATTCGAGTCGGGTGTTTATCGTACATTTCGCAGGATTTCAAAATGAAACTTAAGGCGGCATGGCTCGTGACCTGGGAAGTGATCGGCCGCCCACACAAGCCGGTCGATAACGAAATTGCGGCCATCTTACCTGCCCGATTCTCTGAGCGAACGATCAAGTTTGTTCTCAAGCTGTTGTATTCCCAGTACCTGGCCAGTCCGACGAACCTGTTCGATCTCGCGAGCTTCGCCAAGCGGGTTCCATATAGCAACCAACCAGGAATTTGGTGCTGCGGCAACTCCGTATTCCTTCGAGCACGAAGGGTGGCCAACCTAGAATTGCAGAATGACGATTTCAATACCGGTGACTACTTGTGTTGGGACGAAGCTGATTTTCAGGGGAACATCTGGAGGAAAAGCTATGTCGGAAAGACCAGGCAATCCAGAAGACGGAAGAAACGACGACCCTGAGAAAACGATCCCGGTGCGATGCCCACGACTTTGCGTGGGCATTTGTGCAAGGCTTTCATGGCAGGATGCAGGATCGGACGAGTGCGACAACCTGCCAACGCAAAGGCGCGCAAGATGGGAACGAGCCTATTGTTAGAATTCTATTTGCGGCGCGATTTGCCCTGCAAACGCAGGATTGGCTTCTTGGGGCCGCCCGGGCTACCGATCGATGAACCGCCCATCCGCCGAATGGGTTCTTTGGCACCGCCCGGTTTGCCTACAGATGGGTGCAAGTGCTTGATTGCTTCCGAGACTGGCTTGCGGTTCTCGTCTTGTTGTTCATTCATGGAAGGAGACCTTTCCTGTTTTTTCCTTCGGTGAGCGGAGCGAACGCGTTTTCGACCATCCCTGAACGGTTTTCATCGTATCATATTGTGCGAATCCCACAAGCGGAACACCAAGTGCGACACCCTCGGGCAAAACAAACGGGACATTCTGATTCTCACCGCTCATCCAGTCTTTCGCCGGAGTTTCCCTTCCGCCGACGCATGCCGAATCGCTTGCCAATCGATGACCGCCACCCAACAATTCTCGGCTCGGTTGAAATGCACCACCGCGGCTGCCAACAGTTCGTCGGGCTGGCCGTCGTTCGTGGCGTCTTCGGTGGTCAGCGTCAAGGCCATCCCTTCGTAAAGCTCGAGCGTTTGTCGTTCCAAGTCTCAATTGCGGGCTGCCATGTTCGCGGCTTTGCGAGTTTTGACGTAGGTGATTGGATGCAGCGTGCGTTACGTCTTTTTGCTTTTTTCCAGCTTGGAAGCAGCCTTGTAAAAGATAAACCGATTCTCCAGGGATGCGTGCAGATCATCGAAGGTGATGCAATTGATCGGGTGCGAATCGATCAGGACTTTTTCAGAGCGCCATTTGAGACGATTTCTTTTCGCGTCGTCCAAGCCAGCACTTCTTCCGATGATAAGCAATCCAATAAACTTGATATGCCCGAAGCCGAAGGTCCTTGCGAAATTCTTCGTTCCCTTGAAGTCGTCAAGATTGTAAAACCAGTCCGTCAACTGGCTGAGGCCGTGCTCAAAGCGCGAGCTCCATTCGGGGTTGCCTCTTTTTGGTTGCTTTTTGAAGATGCTGTCCTGGCGTCCATCTTCGAATTCCACGACGCAGAATTCGCCTGTTTTCTTGTTCCCCAAGAGCAGGTCGGCTTTGAAATCACCAAAGAAAGGATACTGGAACGCCAAGTCAGTAGCTGGTCCAATGTTTGGTGAAAAGGTCCCCATGTAGGCCGAAAGCTGCTTACTATTCTCAAAAAAAGGCTGAATGTGGCTCGACTCCGACAACTCGGTCTTGGATTTCAGAAGAGCATCAAAGGCTTTTAGTTCCTGCTCGAACTTGCCAGCGTCGAAGACGATGGTTTCAAGATTTCTGGCCACTAGCCGACCCCCGGAATGTACCCAGAGGTCATGATGGCGGGCTTCTTGGCGACATCGAGGATGGTAATCGTGTTTCCATCGATCTTGAAGAAAATCCTGATGTCCGTGCTTGTCCGTAAGACGTAAACGCCCGGAACTCCGTCAAGGCTGTGGGATCGCGTCCGCACAAACTCATCGCCGTCCCAATTGCTGAGATGGTCGAACCACGAATGGACTTGACGGACGCCTTTTGTGTCGAGCGCCCGCAAGGCGATATCTACCGGCGGAGTCGTGACGACATTCTTCATGCTGGCTACCCGCATTTGTTGTCAATGGCTTGCTGAACGCCCCTTGCCCTACATGGAGAATTGTATCGGAATTCCAAATCGAACGACACAGCGAATGACTGGCTCGATAAACGATGCGGTATGGGCCGATGACGACAACATTCCCATGCTCATCCGGTCTTTCGCCGGAGCAGCCCTTCCGCCGACGCAAGCCGAATCGCTTGCCAATCGATGGCCGCCACCCAACAATTCTCGGCTTGGTTGAAATGCACCACCGCGTCGGCCAACAGTTCGTCGGGCTGGCCATCGTCCGTCGCGTCATCAGTGGTCAGCGCCAAGGCCATCCCTTCGTGAACCTCGAGCGCTTGTCGTTCCAAGCGTGCACATCAGCTTCCGCGGCGCGGTTTGCCCTTGCGCGCCGGTGGCGACAATTGCCGCTTCTTGAGATACGCGGCGATCTCTCTCGGGGAAATTCCCGCAAGCCGTTCCTCCAGCGGCAAGTCTCGCAGGGCTTCCTCGCGTTCTTCGGGCGTCGACTTGGTCCATAGTTCGATGAATTTATCGCGCCGGTAGTCTGCCATCGTGTAGGACATCGCTGTTCCCTCCCGGTCACCTTCCGCGGCGCGGCTTGCCCTTGCGTGGCGGCCGCGACGATTGTCGCTTCTTGAGATACGTGGCAATCTCCTTCGGGGACAGGCTTGCCAGCCGTTCCTCCGGGGACAAGCTTTCCAGCCGTTCCTCCGCCGGAAAGCGTTGCAGGGCTTTTTTCCGCTCTTCGGGCGTCATCTGCTGGTACTGCTCCACCGCCTTATCACGCCGGTAGTCGGCCATCGTATACGACACTGCTAATCCCTCCCCATGATAAACACCGAACAAGTCGCCCAGAAGCGAACTTGTATCCAAGGACCGTTGCCGATAGCGATCGGCTCCATAGCCGACCCTCTCCGCCGACGCGCTGAAAAGGTGCAACAGGGCATTCTGCGGTGCCTCGCGCACCTGGCCGGCGACGACAATGCGAATTCGATCCGTGCCGCGCTCGCAGTCGAACACCCCTGGCTGCGCCGGCGCCAGCGCCATGCAATTGGCGAGGTTCTGCGGAAATCGGCTGCATATAGCATACAGCCGGAATTCTGTCTCCGGCAAGAGCGGCCGGCCGCGCGGCGTGCATTGTTTGCGGTAGTTGACGTAATGCCCCGTCAGTTCTTTCAAAGCCCAGTCGTCCAGCGCGTCGTGGTGGGACTTGAAGGTAATCAAGTTGTGCGCCGCCAGATCGTCGAGGCCATCGGGGAGTTGCCCGGCGAACGGACCAGGGCCGCGACGCAGGACCACGACATCGAGGCGCTGCTGCTTCAGGGCCAAATCCTTCTCCAGCTCCACGCTGAAGGGGGAGCCGGCGAAGAAGTCTGTGAGAATCAAGCCGAAGAGCCGATGCCAGTCCATGCGAACTGCCCCGATATGTTAAAGCCCAGGTAGCCGACACCCGCAGCGCGCCCGATGTCCCGCCAGGCAGAGCCTGTAGTCCGTGCCGTCACAGGCGGCGCCTGGGACTGAGCTCAATCCTCCTCACCGTAATGTCGCAAACGCAGGCCGCGCAGGCCGGCGACGAACGAGATCATGGCGATCAGGAAGAGCAGCACCTTCACGAAACTGAACAGCAACAGGAAGTGGACGCCGAATTCGTTGCGGGCGAACATGCCGCCGCCGCCGAACCCGCCCGGCCGGGGGCCGTCCATCATCAGCAACCATTGCACGATCAACTGAATGAGCGCGACGCCGGCGTACACAATGAGGGCATAGAGCGCCAAGGTCAGCCCCGTGGGTCGATGCGGTTCGTACCCGATCACCGGCGCCAGGAAGTAGACGGCGGCAAAGGCGAGGAATGCGATCATCGCCGTAATGTCGATGCCCGAGCCAAACCCGCCGCCGAGACCAAGCATCATGAGTTCGTTCATAGGAGCCTCCCTGGGTTAATCGTTGAGAAGGATGGCAAGCGCGATTGCATGGTAACCGAGGCTGGGGCTTGCGTCAAAAGGTCTGTCCCTTTGGACTGCGGCGCTTTCACGCCGCTTTTGTTTTTTCGCGGCGTCGATCGGCAACGGGCCGCCCCAATGGAAAACCAAAGCGGCGGCAAAGCGCCGCAGTCCAAATCATAAAGTCCTCGCCAGATCGGCGCATGGAAAAACTCCCGCTCATCTCCTTTAATAACCTGTCGACATGAAACCGCTCGTCTGAGCTTCATCATCCCCAAACACCAACACGAGAAAACCATGGCCGAGCAATACATCTTCACCATCGAAGGCCTCACCAAAGCTTACGGCAAGAAGGAGGTCCTCAAGAACATCTGGCTGGCGTTCTATCCGGGGGCCAAGATCGGCGTCATCGGCAGCAATGGGGCCGGCAAGAGCACGCTGCTTCGCGTCATGGCGCTGCAAGAGACGGACTTCATCGGCGCGGCGCGACTCACGCCGGGGTTCAGCGTCGGGTATGTGCCGCAGGAACCACGACTCACGCCGGATAAGACGGTGCTTGACAACATCGAAGAAGCGGTGGTCGAGACGAGGGCCTTGCTCAAGAAGCAAGAGGACATCGGCGAGAAGATGGCGACCGCCGACGCCGACAAGATGGACAAGCTGATGGCGGAGATGGACCGCGTGCAGACCGCCATCGACGCCGCAGATGCGTACAATCTCGACCGCCACCTGGAAATCGCCATGGATGCGATGCGGCTGCCGCCGGGCGAAACGAACGTCAAGACGCTGTCCGGCGGCGAACGGCGGCGCGTGGCCTTGTGCAAGATTCTGCTGCAGAAGCCGGACTTGTTGCTGCTCGACGAGCCGACGAACCATCTCGACGCCGAGTCAGTTGCTTGGCTGGAGCGGCACTTGCAGGAGTATCCGGGCACGGTGGTTTCCGTCACGCATGATCGCTATTTCCTCGACAACGTCGCGCAGTGGATCCTGGAACTCGAGCGCGGCGAAGGCCATCCTTACAAGGGCAACTACACCGGCTGGCTGGAACAGAAGAAGGGCCGGCTGGAGAAGGAAGAGCGCGAAGAATCGGCCCGGCAAAAGGCGCTGGCCCGCGAGTTGGAATGGGCGCGCATGGCCCCGCGCGCCCGCGTCGCCAAGAGCAAGGCCCGCCTGGCCGCGTATGAAAAACTCGCCTCCCAGGAGGTCGAAGACGGCGGCGGCGACCTGCGCATGCAGATCCCGCCCGGGCCGCGCCTCGGCGATCTCGTCGTCCGGGCCGAAGGCGTCAAGAAAGGCTTTGGCGACAACCTGCTCATGGAAGACTTGAACTTCGATCTGCCCAAGGGCGGCATCGTCGGCATCATCGGGCCCAACGGCGCCGGCAAGACCACGCTCTTCAAAATGATCATTGGCGAAGAAAAACCGGATGGCGGCGACCTCCGTGTCGGCGATACCGTCGTTCCGGCTCACGTCGATCAAAACCGCGACGCCCTCGACGGCACCAAGACGGTCTACGAAGAAATCAGCGGCGGCGCGGAGTTCCTGATGCTCGGCAAAACGAAGGTCAACTCGCGCGGCTATGTGTCGTGGTTCAACTTCAAAGGCCCCGATCAGCAACGCAAGGTGTCAGAGCTGTCCGGCGGCGAGCGCAACCGCGTCCACCTGGCGAAGCTGTTGCGCAAGGGCGGCAATCTGCTGCTGCTCGACGAGCCGACGAATGATCTCGACGTGGACACACTGCGGGCCCTGGAAGACGCCCTGCTCAACTTCGGCGGCTGCGCGGTGGTGATCAGCCACGACCGCTGGTTTTTGGACCGTATCGCCACGCACATCCTGGCGTTCGAAGGCGACAGCAAGACGGTGTGGTGCGAGGGCAACTACCAGACGTATGAGGCCCAGCGCAAGCAGCGCTTGGGGGCGGACGCGGATCAGCCGCACCGGCTGAAGTATAAGAAGCTGCGGCATTGATGGACGCCCTTGACGCGCCGGCCTTGTCCATGTTAAACTTCAACATCAAGTTTAACTTCGAAAGGTTGGCCATGGAACAAGTATCGATGCTTGATTTTCGCCGTGATGCCGAGAACATCATTCGCAAGGTGCGGCAGGGCAAGAGGTTTGTGATGACGTATCGCGGAAGGCCGGTCATGCGCTTGGAGCCTATTGAAACTGACCAGGTCAGCGCGACCGACCCGTTCTATGCGCTTGGAGAGTTGGCGGAACCGTGCGGCGGAGCGCTCAGCAATGAAGAAATCGACCGGATCGTCTACCAAGCGTGATGCGTTCATCGACACGAGTGGGTTTTATGCCATTCTCGTCAAGGATGATCCGCTGCACGCCAAGGCCAACGAAATCCTGGCGCACGCGAAACGCCGCACGATTCGGTTTGTCACCACCGATTACATACTCGATGAAACGGCCACGCTCCTCACGTCCCGCCGTCGCGGCCATCTGGTCGCGGGGCTGTTCGACCGCGTGTTGGCCTCGAAAGCGTGCCGCGTGGAGTGGATGGATCCTGTGCGTTTCGACGAAACCCGTCAATTCTTCCTCAAACATCACGATCAACCTTGGTCGTTCACCGACTGTTTCAGCTTCTGCGTGATGAACGCGCTCGGGCTGCGCGGCGCGCTCACCGGCGACGTGCATTTTCGCCACGCCGGCTTCCAGGCGCTTCTGGTGGGCTGATTCGGCATGACCTTGATGAATGGAGAACGCCTATGCAGAAGCCACCGACTGTGGCAGGGTTGAAAGTATGCCACGAGGCAATCGTTCAAGAGAAGACACGTAATGTGACCCTCGTCAACTGCTTTCGGAAACTCCATTTCGCGAGCTTTCCAACGGAGCCGACGAATTTCACCGTGTGCGTCGTTCTGACAGATGGCCGTGGCGAAGGGCTGCTAACCTTGACTTTGACCTCCTTGAACGACTTAGACGATGTGATCATGAGGACTTGGCGTATCGCCCTAACCGATCCCTTGAAGGAAGTTTGGTTCTTGCTGCCGGTTCCCGGTTATGTATTTCCAAATCCGGGAAAGTACGAAGTCGCAGTGGCCATCGACAACGAGCGTGCGGCCCAGACGACTTTTCATGTTCTTTCGTGGGAGGATCAAGTCATGGACAATGAGAAGAAGAAGCCGCAGCTTATTGTGATTGACGCGGCGACGGAAGTGGTGATCCTTGATGAATCGACTGGTGAAACCGATAGGACTCGTCGGCCAATTACCGGCGCTCGACTCCAACAACTCAAAGAACGTCTCGCACGGGAGGCCGAACTGCGCAAACTGATGGAGGAAAACAACAAGCAGAACGGCAACGAACCGCCCCAATCGTGACCGCGGCTCTACCTCAAGTGCTTCTCCAAAAACTCATACGCGATCTTCCGCGCCTCCGCGGGAAAATCATGTTTGCTTTCCGGATAGATCGCCTCCAGATTATGCTGCTTGCCGAATAGCTCATACACCGGCCGCGCCGCCGCGATGCAATCGCGCACCCCGCTCACCTCGAAATCATCATCCTTCGTCGCCGCCGCGTTTCCCGCGGAAGATTGCTGAGCGCCGCTTTCCGATACGGCAGCGACGGCGATGACAAAAAGTGCAACGATGATCCGCACGGGAGTCTCACCATGCATTGGGTGACTGGGCGACAAGTTACTCGGACTGGTCGCCGGGCGGCTGATGCTCGGCACAATAGCGAAACCGCTTCGGAAAGATCGGCACCTTTCCCCAAATGCGATGCCAACCCCAGGCTACGGTCACCGCCGGCTTGCGGCACGAGCTGCACATCAGCACCATGCCGTCGGCGGCGCGCAGGCAGCTGGCGTATTGGCGAGCATGGTCGCCAATCTGTGCCGCCGTTACACCGCGCCGGTGGAGTTCCATTTCCAAAAGGTCCAAGGCCTCCGGCTCCAACCCGGCACGATACGCCGTCACCCGATCGAGCAGGTCGTCGGTCTCGGCGGCGCGGGCATTGGCGAGAACTTGGGCAGCATCGAAGCGCATGGCGGAACCCCAATCCCTTTCGAGAGTTATATTATTGCCGCATCGAAACAAACGGCATGGTCCAAAACCGGGTAACAATCATGTGTGTGTGTGGAGTGTCGGTGCATTGTGGCCTAGTCGCCCAATTTCTTCGTCGCAAAGGGTTATCAATCCAATGGTTGCGGAAAGGAACCACGACTATACCGACTAGGCCAAGTGGCCCAGTCAGGTGCGTAGTCGCTTGGCACCCGCAACCGTTCGTTTTTGAACCACGCCCAAAATCGAGCCATATTCCTTGGCGAGTTGGCAAATTGGCAAACTCGCAGGGAAGTATCCCTACGTGCATTTCCCGGAGGAGCCTCAAATCTTGATCATCCCCTTATCAAACTGAAACGCCCTGGCCCGATACAAGAAATCCACGATGCTGCCTTCGTGCGGCTGCAGCCAGTTGAGCTGGATCGTCTTGAGCGGGCCGAGGTTCAGCCGGTCGATGTGGATGTTGTCAGCCAGGGCGCGCTGGAATTTGGCGTCTTCGGTGACGGCCGAGCAGACGAGCGTGGGCCCCATTTTCTCGATCATCTGGTTCTGCGGGCATTCGACCACCGTGCAGAAGGGGAACATGTATTCTTTCTTGGCGATGGCCTTGTCCGGGCTTTCGCAATGGACCACGGTGGGACGCAGGTAGTCGCAGCGTTCCCTCTTCACCAGCCGCGACCCGAACTTCGCGGTCAGGTCGGTGACGCCGGCTTCCTTCACATCGTCGTCAATCTGCTTGTTGATGGCGTCGGCCTGGCCGGGAACCGTGAACGCGGCGAGGGCCGACTTCGGATCCTCCGGCGGCAGCGGTTGGACCGGGCCCATCTTCTCCGCGATGGCTTCGGCGATCTTCTTCGTGTGCCGAGAGGCCCAGATGCCGGAGCAGTTGATGCAGCCGCGGCCCGAATTGATGAGCACGCTGTCAACCATGATGTCGAGGTACTTCTCCCACTGATCGACCTTATCGTCGCCGAGCAGGATCTTGCTGAAACCGGGGCCGTGCGCCTGCACGCGCGGGTTGCCCTTGTATTGTTCGACAGTCGCGGTGCCGCCGAAGATCAGGCTGCGTGGGCAATGCTGCAAGACCGCGGCGCCGACGTCGCCCAGGCCGGGATAGATCGCGATGGCCTGCTTGGGAATGCCCGCCTGGATGAACGCCGAGGTCATGCGGTACGGCGTCCACGGTTCTTGCGGGCCGGGCTTGAGCACCAGGCCGACTTGCAGCGGGATGATCGGCAGCCACAGCGTGTGCACGCCGGGCGAGTTGGACGGCAGCACCATGCCCAGCACCGGCGATTGCGCCTGATAGCTGACCGGGATGCCGCGCGCTTCGACGCCGTAGCCGCGCGTGAGGATGTCGAGGTCGAGCCCGCGCGTCAGCGAATCGAGGATGCGTTCCATCTCGGCGAGCACGAACTGGTTTTTCTCCATGTTGAACTTGCACATGTGTTCGGGCAGGCCGGTGGTCGCCGACTGCATGCGCGCGAACTGATCGGGCGTCTGCGTGCCATCGCCGCAGGGAAGCTCGGCCTTGGCGTACAATTCGCCGGCTTTCTTCACCATCGCCAAGAGTTGCTTGATGGGGATTTCGCGCAGCACCTCGCGGGCGCGCTGGGCATGGCGCATGTCGCGCTCAACGAGGCCGCCGTTGGCCCGGCTGACCTCGGCGAGGACTTCGCCGGTCGCGAAATGGACGACCTTGTCGATGTCGAGGCTCTGGTACGGTTCGCCCCAGCGGGAAATGGGGATGTGCGGCATGGGTGGCAGGCTCCAAAGGGTGGAAAGTTAGTCGTAGGCGTCTTTGCGGTGGCGAACACGGATGATCAGAATTGTGACTGCCTCATCCGAGATTGTGTACACCACGCGATAATCACCCACTCGGATACGATACAAGTTCTCTTCGTCTTGAAGCTTGATGCAGTTTGACGGGCGCGGATTGTTCTGCAATGCCAAGATCGCAGCTTCGATACGGGTGACAACCTGCTTCGGCAGGCGTTTCATTTCCTTGCGCGCGGAATTCGCGTATCCGACGCTGTAGGTCTTCACGATTTCTTTCCATTATGGCGAAGCTCCCGTTGCACCTGTTCAAAGGGAATGCGTGGCTCTTTGAGCCGACGCCGTGCGATCATGATGTCGTGAAAGTCTTCCCAAAGCTCGGGATTTTTCTTGAGGTCGATCAGAACCGCCTTCGGCTCGCCTTTTGCATCAAAGTAATACTCGACACCCTTCATGGTAGCGCTCCTTTCTTGGCCGGTCGAATGCGATACTCATACGCCTTCAACCGGATAACCTCCAATATATCGCCGGCCTTCAGCTTGTGAACCTGAAAAAACTCGATGGTCGCTTGGTGTGCCGAGCGCAAATGCTTGTGACGTCCCGAAATATCGGTCGTGATTCGGCCGACGCCTTCAAAGTCAACGATCAGGTGTTTCGACGCTGGTTCCGTGTTGCCGCCCAGACACTCCGACGGCCAAAAGTCGTCGATGGGTTTGATGTTGATGTACCCGTTCTTGATGCCGCCCGCCGTGACGGCCGACTTGCGAATCTGCACCGGTTCAGCGACACGTACGCGTTCCGGTGGACTGGATATGGTTGCCTGCGAGTCCTTGATAATTGCTTCAACGACAGCACCGGCACCGGACAGGTTTCCCAATCATGTTCCCAGCACACAATGAGGTCGCACGCGGCCGGATCGTGACCGTGCAACCTGAAATTGCTGCTCTTGAACTCCAACTCGATCCCCACCCGTTCCCAGCCCTTGGCGACTTGCCGGCGAGCGACACAGTCCGGAAACGCCGCCCGAATTTCCTCGATAATGAAGCCGATTTCCTCGCTGACTTTGGCGAAGATGGCCACTACACCCATCTCGTTCACGGGGCCATAGACGAACCCGCGAAAGTTGATAACGTCGCCGACGATGCTGGATTTCGCCATGGCTCTCACTTCCGTCCGACAACAATTCGCCTTTTTCCTGCAATCGATCCGGGGGACTTGACCTCAACCCAAGTGCACAGTTCATCTTCTTCCAGGTCATCAACGTCAAGATCAACATGACGCATCGGAGTGGGCGCTTTCTCCCGGGAACGCCGCAATAGGTCGAGGTGAAGTCGAATTGCCTCCGTAATCAGTGCACGGACTTGTTCGACAGAGTCCGCCGCGGCCACACACCCTGGCAGATCGGGAACCATGGCGCTATAGCTCTTGCCGTAGCGGAGAATTCGCACCAGGTACCGCATATCAAGCTTCCTCATCAATACACCCCCACCACCGTCGTCGCTGCGAAGGCGCGGAAGGGCTTGACGCCGCTGATGCCGTCCCACGGATACTTCGCGCGCGGCTTCTCGCGCACGCCCTCGTCGCGCTCCATGAAGCGCGGGATGAACAGCTCCTTGGTGAGGGTCGTCAGCATCACCCGGCCATCGGCGCCGTAGGGGACCACCTTGTTGTAGTCGTCGAAATCGCACACTTCGATCGCGGCGCGCGGCTGCGGGGCGTAGTAGGCGATCTTGTAATCTTCCTCGGGCTTGGGTTGATCCGACCCGGCCAGGCCCATGAGCGTGTTGCCGTAGGTGGGGGCGATGTACACGTCCGGGCCGAGGTATTCTTCCATGGCGAAGCGGATCCACTGGCTGGTCATTTCGGTGCCGCCGCAGAAGATGCCGGTGATGCCCGCCTTGGCGAAGCTGGAGCCTTCTTTTTCGAGCCGGCCGGCGAGGGCGTCGAGCAGCTTGGGCGTCATGAAGGCGCACTTGATGTCGTGCCCAGCCGAGAGAATCGTCATCGCCTGATCGATGACGTGCTCTTGGTACGCCTTCAGATGCTCCATCCAGCCCTTCTTGATGAGCTTGATGACCCAGCGCGGATCGAGATCGAGGCAGAAGCAGACGCCGCCGCGGAACTGGCACAGATGCTCGACCGCCAAACGCAACCGGCGCGGGCCGGACGGGCCGAGCATCAGCCAGTTGGCGCCCTTGGGGAAGTACTTGTCGGGCAGCGTGCCGCTGAACTGCTCGTAGTCGATCCAGTGATCTTCGACCACGACGCGGCTCTTGGGAATGCCGGTGGTGCCGCCGGTCTCGAAGACGTAGGTCGGTTTGTTGGCCAGGGCGCGCGGCACCCAGCGCCGCACCGGCCCGCCGCGCAGCCAGTCGTCCTCGAACAGGCCGAACTTCTTGAGGTCGTCGAAACACTTGACCTCCTTGCGCGGATCGAAGCTGAGCTTGAGGAGCGGGTTCTTCCCGGCCGCGGCATCGACCCAGAACGGCGAGCCGGTTTCCGGGTTGAAGTGCCACTCCACGATGTCGCGGACGTGGGCGTCGAGTTTTTCTTTGGCTTGTTGGGGTGTGAGGGTCATTGGGGTAACTTCTCTCCAAAAACGATAAACCAGTTTTGCTCAGCGCGCTGGCGAAGAGGTTCCGCTGCGAGGGTGGAGCCCATGGAACTCTTCAATCGATCCACAAGAACATTCTTGTCCAATTCTGCAACGAGCGCCCGCAGGTCGTCCAAATCCTTGGTGCGAATGCTGGGCAGCTTGCTGAGAAAAACGTCGTACGGATCGACGAAATAGACGGCCATTTCGCCGTAGGTGTCATGGTAGTGCAAACGATTCATCCAACCGGACGGGAGATAATGCGATTGGAAGTGCGTCAGCAGCAGACCGTATCGCTTCTTCATGTCTTCCAGGAGTTGATGCTGATTCCGCAGATCGCTGGGCACCTCGTCGACTACGTCAAGATCTTCCGTGGCCCGACTAAGGTGACCGGGAACAATGAGGGCGATGGAACCGCCCACCAAAAGCCGCATCGGCGACCGCACATGGACACTCAGTTCGCGCAAGAATTGCCGAACCGTTTCGGGATCGGTCTTTTCCATGAGTCGCATTCCAATGGTAGAGAAGCCGATCTTGTCAAACTCCTCCCTGCAAATCGACTCAATGCGATTTTTCGTCGGCGAACCCTGCAACCAACGATCGACGCGGTCCGGCCCCCAATGTCGTCGGAGAGCGTCTACGCTATCGCGAATCAACATGCGCGTGCGATAGTCCAATTCCTCGCGCTGCGCTTGGTCCTGCACGGCGCTAGCGAGATCGTTGGGGTCGATTTCCGGCTTCCCCCAAACCAGGTTCCACAGATCTTTCGCTCGAGCGACCATCGCGCTGCGACTCCTACTTCTTTTCCGCAATCGCATACAACTTCGATTTCGTCGCCACATACAACACGCCGCGCGCCACCACCGGCGTGCTGGCCACGGTTTCGCCCATGTCGATCTTGGCGATCTCTTCCCTTTTCTTGCCGGCTTTGAAGATCACGATCTCGCCGTCTTCGGTGCCGATGTAGACTTTGCCGTCCACGTAATACGCCGAGCCCCAGATGCCGGCTTTGAAGTCGTAGTCCCAGTATTTTTGGCCGGTCTTGGCGTCGAGGCAGTGCATGTAGCCCTGCTCTTCCGCGATGTAAACCAGGCCGTCGTGGATGGCGCAAGTGCTGATCGTGCGGCCAAAAATGACGCGGCGGCCTTTCTTGGGCACGGGGTCGAACTTGCCGCCGTAACTCCACACGAGTGCGGAGCCGGCGTTCTTGGCGTCTTTGTGATCGAGCGTCTTGGGTGAAACGTCGCCAGTCTTGGTGATGTCCACGCACAGCAAATGGCTGAACGGTGGGCCGGACGGATGCTCCGGATAGACGCCCAGGCCGATGTACGCCTTGTTGTCATGCACCACCGGCGTCGCGATCATGTAATTGGGCGTGGCACGCTCGTCGTCCTTGGCGGGACGCTGCGGCTGGCAGTTGAACTTCCACACGAGCTTGCCGGTGGCCAGTTCCAGGCCGTACAGATACGCGTCGCCGCCGGGGAAGATCGCCAGGTCCTTGCCGTTGACTTTGGCGACCGACGGGTTGGACCACTGGCCTTCGAGAGTCGTGGCGCTGGGCAAATCGGATTGCCAGGCGATCTTCCCGGTAGCCTTGTTGAACGCGACAAAGCTGGGCGCCTTGGGCGAAGCGACCTTGCCGTCGTTGTTGACGCCGTTGCCGGTCACCACCAGGACGAGATCGCCGACGACCAGCGGCGAGCAATTGCTGCAGTGGTAGGGGACGACCTTGAGCTCCTTCATCATGTCGAAGCGCCAGTCGATCTTACCGTCGGTGGTGTTGGCGCAAATCACTTCGCAGGCGGGGGTGACGTAGTAGACGCGCTTGCCGTCCACGGCGGGCGTCGAGCACATGCCGACGGGGATCGCCTCGTGGAACAGTTCATCGGCCGGGTAATCGTGGACGATCTGCCAGAGGAATTTGCCGTCGGCTTCGTTGAACGCCATCACGATGGCTTTCGGGCCGGAGATTTTCGGATCGCGCGGATTGCCGTTGTTGGTGCCGACGAACACCTTGCCGTCGGCGACGACCGGGCCGCCGTAGCATTTGCTGCCGACGAGCGCCTGCCATTTGATGTTCTTCTGCTTGCCGGGTTCGACGGCCCAGTCGATGGCGATATTTTTGTCAATGGTGTTCGCCATGTTGCGCTGCAGCGTGCCGCCGAAGAGGGGCCAATCGCCGCTGGCGGCCGGTTTGTCGTCCACGAGCAAAGCGACGAGCTGCGAGCGGCTGACTTCGCAGCAGCAGGCGGGGTCGTCGGATTTCGCCGCGGTCGGCGCGTCGGTGCAGGGGCGCTGACAACCCAGCGTCATCGCTATGCCTAGGATGCTCACCAGAATACAACGGTGCATGCACAACTCCATGAATCAAATTGGCCGGAAAGAGCGCCTATTTCTGGTTCGCCAGCGCGTACAGCTTGTTGTTCGTCATCAAGTACAACACGTTGTTCGACGGCACAATCGGCGCCATGCGCACCGGGCCCGGCATCAAGTTCTCGGCCAGGATCTTCTTGTCCTTGCCATGGGCGAACACGAAGACGCTGCCGTTGTCGTTGCCGATATAGACCTTGCCGTCGGCCCAGACCGGCGAGCACCACGTTTCCGCCTTGGTGAAATGCGACCAGTAGAGCTTGCCTGTCGCGGCGTCGAGGCAGTTGAGGTAGCCGTTCAAATCAGCCGCGTAGACCAAACCGTCGTGAATGGCACACGTGGACATGGTCCGGCCGAAATAGTAATTGCGTTTGAGCTTCGCTTGATCCTCCGGAGTGGTCCGGCCGCCGTAGTGCCAGACCGCCGCCGAGTTCGGATTCGCCTTCGACTTGGGCGGGAAGACGCTGCCGTCGGTGACCAGATCGGGCGACACGTCGCCGCGTTTGTTCATATCGATGCACCACAAGTGGCCGACGGCGACCAAATGCTCCGGATCTTGGCCGACGCCGATGTAGATCTTGTTGTCGTAAATGACGGGCGTGGCGATGAAGTCATTGCGCGTGCCTTTGCTGCCCAGCTCGTAGAAGGAATCCTTCGGGTTGCAATCGAAGCGCCACAGCAATTTGCCGTCGGGGTCGAACGAGTAAATCCAGCCATTGCCGCCGGGGAAGATAATCTGCGGCTGGCTCTGTACGACCGCGTAGGCCGGGTTGGACCACTGTCCATGCTGGACAAGCTCGCCGCGGTTGACGAGTTGCTTGATGGAGGCCTCCTGGTCGCCGCCTTTGGGCGCTTCGGTGAGCTTGACGGTCGGGTCGTTGTTTTGCCAAAGGACCTTGCCGTCGCGCTTGTCGAGCTTGATGAAGCTGGGCGCCTTGGGCGCGGGGACGTTGATGTGCCCTTCATCGACGCCGTTGGCGGTCACGATCCAGAGATAGTTGTCGATGAGCAGCGGCGAGCAGACCGCCAGATTGTGCGGGAACACGCCGAGCTTGCCGATCATGTCGAGCTTCCAGACGATTCTGCCGTCGTGTTGCGAGCAAATGACTTCGCAGCGGTTGTTGACGTAGTAGAGGAGAGTACCCTCGATGGTCGGCGTCGAGCACAGGCCCTCGAGCGGCCAATCGACGACGCGGCCGGCGGCGAGCTTGGGAAACGTCGTCTGCCACAGGAACTTGCCGTCCTTGACGTTGAAACTCATCAGCACGCCGAGGTCGATCGGCTCGCCGTTCTTGATGTCATTCTTGTCGCGCGGATTCTGGTTGTTGGTGCCGACGTAGATCTGCCCGCCCGCGATGACCGGGCCGCCGTAAGCGCGCGAGCCGAGATCCGCGGTCCAAAGCACGTTCTTGCCGTCGTCCACATCCCATTCGACGGGCAGGTTTTTGGCGGTCAGGTTGACCATATTGCGCGCCGGGGTGCCGCCGAACATGGTCCAGTCGCCGGTGTTGGCGGCTTGGAAAACTTCTTTGGGGACGCCGATGGGAACGGCGGGGACAGCGGGTTGCACACGCGTGATTCCCGGGGCCGACGGCGGTGCGGGCGCTGGCGCCGGACTGCGATTGCAACTGGCAATGAACATCACGGTCGCGAACACGCCGGCGGTCAGGGCGGCGGCGAACCAACTGCGGAGATTTGGACAACAGGTCATAATCGGTCTCCTCAAAAACCCGCGGCTATCCCACAACGGCTGCTGGTAGAGTCTTGGACAAACCGGTCAGCGTGCTTTGATTTCTTCCGGGCTTGTTCCAGCGATCAGGCTGATATGCCCCCATTCCTCAGGAGTAAGTCGTTCTTGTAAGATTCTCCAAATGAGTGCGTGTTTTTCCTCCGGATCCATGTACTCCAACTTATGGCTGACGATCACGACATGGACGTTGCCGTCGACAGGTCCATCGGAGACATCGATCAGGTCGTTAACACCCTTGAAATAGGCTTTCTTCAAGATATCCCCGATTTTTTTTTTCAGACGAGAGATTTCCATGACAACGTTCTTCCTAAATATTGTTTTCGATCCAGCGCAGGGCTGCTGCAACTGATTGCACAAACGCGGTTGCTTCCTCAGAAGTTCCGAGGTCCGCCGAATATCGCCAGGCCGGTATCCACTGGTTAACGACGGAGAAGCTCGCCCACATCGAAGCGTTGCTGCGCAACCGGTCGGAGGAGTCTGTCAGTTGCAACAAGACCTCCAACTGGTGTGTGAAGACCGACATGGTCTTGCCCAGCAGGCCGCGTCGGTGCAAGACCTCCTCCAGTCCTTTCAGATTACGGCAACGAAATCGAGTCATCAATTTCGTTTTCAAAGCACATTCGACAGTATAGCCCGCCAGGTACATGGCGCCGCGCCAGCGGCCGGCATACAACATCGCCTGGGCGTCTTCCCAGCGATGCTTGCCGGCCTTGGCGATTTCACTGATTCCATGATAATTCCGCGAGCGCGTAGTCATTTCCCGTTCGCGCTGATGCGCACATTGTCATAGTAAATCTCGGTGCCGGGCTGGCTTTCCGTGATGCCCTTGACGTAACCGTACAGCGCCGGCGCCCCTTCTGTGTTCGGGCGCGGGTCGTGCAGGACCAGCCAGCTCGCCGGCTCGCCCTTGTCGCGCGGCCAGGCTTTGCCCTTGATCGTGCCCTTGTCGCCCTGCACTTCCACGGTCAGCTTCAGGCGATACCACACGTCCGGCTCGATGCTGAACGGAATCGTCTGATCGACGCGCGGCAACGCATCCCACGACACGATCCGCAGCTTCTGATTGTTGCCTTCGAGCATCAGCGTGTAGCGATTGGCGACGATGCCCATGTCCGGCAGTTCGGAGCCGACCTTGGTGCCCTGCACATCGGCTTCAATGGTGTAGTCCTTGTAGGTAGGCAGCCCGATGAAGGCGTTGCCGCGGGCGATAAGCGGGCTGGCCTTGTCGTTGACCTTGGCGAGCACCTTTTCGTCCTTGATGGTTTTGACGAGAAATTTGCCCTGCGTGTTGACCCAGCCGCCAGGAACGGCGCCGTCGGGAACCTTGCTGAAGTCCTGCGAATACGGAAGGCGCGGCGCGACGCGCACGCGGGCTTTGCCGATCACGTCGCCGACCTTGACCTGCACGTAACCTTGCTGGCTCGGTTTCTTGGCGTCCACGGTCAGCTTGCGGGCCTCAATCTTGCCGTCGAGAGGCGGGGGCCCGGCCTTGGTGCCCGGGGCAGGCGATGGGGCTGGCAGCGACCATTGACCCAATTCGATAGCCGGAATCGCAACCGGCTCACCGCTTTCATCAAAGAACTTCAACTGAAACGTCAGGGAATCGCCGGGGTGCACCACCACATCCGCGGGCAACACCTGCACTTGGACAATCTTGCCAAAAGGTTTCACGGCTGGTTGCGCTGGAACGGGTGTCGGCGCCCCCTTCGCCCCCTTCTTGCCGATGCAATAAACCTCATCGCTGGTCGTCACGTAGACGCGGCCATTCGCGATCGCGGGGCTGCCGTTGATCTCGACGTCGGCGCCTTCCGTTCCTTGGAAGAATTCCTCGTGCAGCTCGGTACACTTCTTATCGCCGGGCTGAAGTATGTGAAACTTCGAGTTCACATCGCCGACATAAATCTTGCCGTCGGCCCACACCGGGCTGCCGCGGGCGTTGCTGCCGTAGTTGAACTTCCAAAACTGCTTGCCGGTCTTGGCGTCGAAGCAGTACAGCTTGGCGATTTCGTCGGCGAAGTAGACGCGGCCGTCCTTCAAGATCGGCGACGACCAGCGCGCTTTGATGCCGTCCTTTTGCCACACGAGCTTGGGCTGGCCGTCCTTGATCTGCGAGCAATCCAGGCAGATGATGCGGCCCTTGATGTTGTTGTCTGGATTTTCCTCGCCGTGGCTGATGTAGACGAGATCGCCGTCGATGATCGGCGAGACGTTGATGGCGCTGGTGCTGAACTTGTAGCCCCAGAGCTTTTTGCCGGTGCGGACTTGCATGCCGACGACGGAGCCGTCCGCGGTGCCGCTGACGAGTTGACGCTGGCCCGCGATGACGCCGACCGCCGGGACTGAATAGTAAGTGTCCTTGGGAGCGCCGGACGGTTCGGACCACCAGACGACGTCGCCGGTGCGTTTGTCCATGGCGAGGAAGCGATTGGCGCCCTTCGCCAGGTCGCCCCACGCGGAATTGAGCATGCCGATGATGCACAGGTTCTCGTCGATGATCGGCGAGCAAAGCCGGCCGCCGTAGCCGCTGATGCGCCCGTATGCTTCGGTCAGCGACCGCGACCAGACAACCTTGCCGTCCTTGTCGAAGCAGAAGAGCATGCCCTGCGTGCCGTGGGCGTAGATGTAGCCGGTCTTGGGATCGCCCGCCAGATTCGTCCAACCGAGGCGGACGGTGACGATGTCGGTGTGCCAGACGTTGAAGTTGTGCTGCCAGATGAACTTGCCCGTGTCGGCGTCCAGGCACATGACGCGCTCTTGAATCGTTTCCTTTTCGCCGAGGTAGTTGATGAAGTAAACGCGGCCATTGAGCACGAGCGGCGTGGACCGTGATCCGTACGGCGCCTTCCAGATGACGGGCCAATCCGACGGCAGGTCAGTTTCGGGCGAGACGCCGTTCTGCCAGGGGCCGCGCCAGTGGTACCAATCGGAGGCGCTGGCGATGAACGTCAGCGATACGGTTGCGACACACGCGAGAATCATCGAGCGACGCATCGGGTTAATCCTCCGTTTAGCGCTCTGCCGTGGGGCAGGCCGCCTGGCCTGCCTGTCCTTAGGCTAGGGTTCGATCGATCGGCGTTTCGGCAGGCCAGGCGGCCTGCCCCACGGCGGAGATCGCGCTAACCATGTTTTATGCGCACGCGCTGCGCCTTCATCTCAAATCGCGGTAACGATCCCGGCGCGGCCAACGTCACCTCGGCGCGGAACAGCAATTCATCGCGGATCGCCTGAGACACTCGTTCCGCCAAGCCGGCAGCGGCGGTCGGCGCCGGTTCCACTTCGACGCGCAACTCGGCGAGCGGCGACGTCGCATCCACTTCCACGCGATACTCGACCACCTCTACGAAGCGCCGCAGGACATTTTCGAGGGCGCTCGGATAAAAATTGTTGCCGCGGATCGAGATCATGTCGTCGGTGCGCCCAAGGATGCCGCCGACCAATCGCGCAAATGTTCGACCACAAGGACACGGTTGCGAATCGATCTTCACCAGGTCGCCGGTACGGTAGCGAATCAGCGGGCTGCCGAGCCGGCCCAGGTTCGTGACGATCAACTCGCCCACCTGGCCGGGCGGCACGGGCTGCGTCGTCGCGGGGTCGATCACTTCAACGATGTAATCTCCCTCCAGTACATGCAGGCCGCCGGGAGCCTCCGGACATTCAATCGTCATCGGTCCGACTTCGGTCATGCCGTGATGATCGAAGACGCGGGCATTCCAAGCGTCTTCGATGCGTTGGCGCGTGGCCGCAATGCTGCCGCCCGGTTCGCCGGCGACGATCAGCTGGCGAACCGACGTCTGCCGCAGGTCGAGGCCTTGCTCCTGGGCGACCTGGGCCAGGTGGAGCGCATAGGTCGGCGTACACAGGACGACGGTCGCCTGGTTGTCGAGCAGCATCCGCAACCGGGCGGCGCTGCTCATGCCTCCGCCGGCCAAACACAGGCAACCCAGCCGCTGCGCCGCTTCAAAGGCCGTCCAAAAGCCCAGGAACGGCCCGAACGAGAACGCGAACAGCAGCCGATCCTTCGCCGTGACGCCTGCGATGCCGAACATTTGCGTCCAGCAATCGAGCATCCAATTCCAACTCGCCGGCGTGTCGAGCCAGCGCAACGGGACGCCGTGGGTGCCGGAAGTTTGATGCAGGCGGGTGTACTGTTCCGGCGGGTAGGTCAACAGCGTGCCGTACGGCGGGTTGCGCTGTTGGTCGGCGGTCAGTTCGGCCTTCGTCGTGAAGGGGAGCTGGCCAAGGTCGGCGGCGGCGTTTCCCAATTTCGTCGCGTAAAAGCGATGGCGGGGCAGGATCTCGGCCAGCAAGTGGGCGAACCGTTCGCGCTGATGAGCGGTGAGGGCGTCACGATTCGCGTGTTCCAGCGGCATGCACTATTTCGCCCGAATGTCGTAGCAGAAAATCAACTCGTCATCGCGCAGGAACAATCGGCCATTCGCAATCGCCGGGTGTGCCCAGATTCCCGCCGACTTGCTCGTGGGTGCCGCTTGACGCAATTTCGAGGTTTCCGGAATCTTGAATCGGCTGAGTTCGGACCATTCCTTGGGATTGGCATCGAGCAACACGACCTCGCCTTGATCGCTGAAGAGGTACAAACGCCCCTCCGCGCCGATGATCGAGCCGCCGCCTTCCACGGCATCGCGTTCATTCCACAGCGCCTTGCCGGTCTTGAAATCCTGGCACACCCAACCGATTCGCTCCGAATAGCCGTAGATGTTGCCCCCGACCAGCACCACGCCGCCGTGGTTGTTCTTCATGCTGTTCTGGTTCTTCTTGGTGTAGAGGTCCTTCACCGTGAAATCGGGCTCGAGCGCGAACGCGTGGCAATTGCTGGTAGTTTCCGAGAGGCACGTCACATAGACGGTGGCGCCGACCACGATGGCTGGCGACGAGCTGATCGAGTAAACATAGCCCTTGAACAGCGGCGTCGACCACAGCACGTTGCCGTTGGCGGCAGCGAAGCCGCTCACAAAACCGTCGTTCTTGTCGGCGACGGCGCTCATCTGAATGTATTGGCGGACGCCGTGAATCTCGGCCACGGTCACGGACGTATAGGGCGCCTTTTGTTTCAAGCCGGTGCTGCGCCACTTGACGGCGCCGGTCTGTTTGTCGAGTGCCGCCAAGGTCCCTTCCGCACCGCCGGGGGTGCAAATGAGTCGATCGCCGTCGACCAGCGGCGCTTCTGCGTAACCCCATTCGGACATCATTTCGCCTTTGAAGTCCGTGATGAGGTTTTTGCGCCAGACTTCCTTGCCCTTCTGCGTGATATCGAGGCACACTAGCTCGCCCTGGCCCCCGAGCGCGTACAGGCAGCTGCCGTCGATGGTGGGCGTGCTGCGCGGGCCGTCGCCCCAGGAGTTGCCTTTGAAGGTGAAGATGGGCCCGATCTTGGCGGTCCAGAGTTCTTTGCCCTCCTGGGCGTTGAGCGCGATGACGATCTCATCCTGATCGCGCGTCCCGAGCGTGTACAGCGTGTCTTTGACGACGGCGAAACTGGAAAAACCCATGCCGGCGTTGCGAAAGGTCCAGGCGAGCGGCGGCCCCTGCTTCGGCCATTGCTTGAGCAACCCAGTTTCTTTGGAAATGCCGCTGCGGTCCGGCCCGCGCCATTGCGGCCAATCGGCGGCGCCGAGGAAGGGGATAGACGCAAAGAGCAGCAAGCCGCCCAGCGCAATGCGACGATTCATGCAAGCCTCGGCGAAAAGTGGAATGGCGTCGTGCCGTCCGGCGGGCGGGACTTCGCTGCCCCGATTTGCAGTATACGGCGATGGATGAGGGCCGCCAAGCGGTTTTGAAGGTCACTGCGTGTCGTCGTAGTCGCAGGCTGAAGCCTGCGACTACAAACACAACTCGATGTGCCGCACGGTTTCCGGCAGCAGCAGCAACGGCGCTGCCGCGCCGACATCGATGGCCACGCCGTCCAGAGTCACATCGATCAAGCGCCCCTGATGGTGGCCGGTGAGTGTTTCCACGCGCACCGATTGACTGATCAGGCCGAGCTGAGTCTTCCACGACGATTCCAAGGCAGTGAAGTCGCCGGCATGGAGCCGCGCGTAGTCGTCGTCCAGTTGGCGAATGAGCTGGCGTGCGACCTCCTGTGAATCGTAATCCGCTGCCGTGATGCTCAAGATCGATCCGCCGAGCGTCAGCCCCGCTTGTTCGAAAAACGCGGCCGGTTGCCGCACATTCAAGCCGATGCCGACGGCCGTGACGGGCGGCTGATCCGCACGGCCGCCGCTGCGCTGTTCGATCAGGATGCCGCAGACCTTCTTGCCTTGGAGATAGACGTCGTTGGGCCACTTGATCTTCGCTTGCAGCCCGGTGATTTCGTGAATCAGCTCGCCGACCGCAACCGCGGCCCAGGCGGTGAGCACGGCGGGGCGACAAAGATGCGGCGGCGGAAACAAGAGCAGCGACATCAGCACACTGCTGCCCGCCGGCGCTTGCCACGAGCGGCCATATTGCCCGCGGCCGGCAGTTTGTTCGTGCGTCAAAAGGACGAGGCCGTGATTGACGGGATCGTGACCGAGCGAAAGGGCGAGCGAGTTGGTGCTATCGAGTTGGGAATAGACCAGCACGCGCCGGCCAAGGTGGCGCGTGGGGAGAGGCCAGATGATTTGCGGGGCGGGAAGCGAATCCGTCATGCTTGCGGCTCAACACCCAATGCTCGCAGTTGAAGAGTCACCTTCGCGAGTTGTTCTTCGGCGGTCGACAGCAGATTCCCCGCCTGATCGCACCAACGCAGCCAGTTGGTGGTGACTCCCTCAAACTCCCCGACCCACTCCTTGACGCCGATGCCCATGCCGGGCAGCCACGGACCGTTTTCCTGGTACTTTTTGTCGCGCAGTGTGAAGCACGACAAACTCTGCGAGGTCAGGAAATGCTCCGGGTCCCACACGATGTAGTAGGGGATGCCAAGTCGGGCGTACAAATCGAACTTGATCCCTAGTTCCTCACCCTGCGTGTTCGACACGATTTCCACCGTTGCGTCCGGCATCTTGCCGAAGACCCAGGCGAAGTAGGAGCGATTCGGCTTAACGCGTATGTCGGTTGGCGCGTCTACGTCGAGGCTCACCATCACGTCCGGCACCACAGGGAGCTGGTTCTTCCCATAGAAAAGGCCGACGTTCGCCATGGGAAACATGCGCCGGTTGGGATACAAATTCGGCCAGCCGCCAAAGAGCGACGCGACCAGCAAGCGCATGAGCTTTTCTGCGTAGAGGCTGTCCACGGGAGTGTCATCCTGAACAATGAGCTTATCATAATCCGGCTCGGCCTCCGGCGGCACGGTGAGCGGCACCGGCGGCGGATACTGCGTGGCAATGATCGACGACATGGTCTGCTCTCCTCAAAGGCAGCATAACCGAACGCATGGAGCGATGGAATACCTTAGGCTTGGTAATCCAGCGCGATATCCAACGCCGGCGCCGAATGCGTCAGCGCCCCGATGCTGATCCGATCGACGCCGGTTTCCGCGATGGCACGGACGGTTTGCAGATGGACGCCACCGGACGCCTCAAGAAGCACCGTCGGCGCGCGTTCGTTGCGAATCCGCACGGCTTCACGCATCTGTTCGAGCGTCATGTTATCGAGCAAAACGATCGCCGGTCCGCAGGCCAGCGCCGGCGCCAATTGGGTTAGCGAATCGACCTCCACTTCGACTGGCAAACCGGGTTGCTTCTCCTGGGCAGCCAAAATCGCCGTCGCCAGCGGATTCTGCTCGGTGTGCAATGCGGCCAGATGGTTGTCTTTGATCAAGATTCCGTCGTTCAGCCCCATGCGATGATTGTGCCCGCCGCCGCAGCGCACCGCGTACTTCTCCAGCAAGCGCCAACCCGGCAGCGTCTTGCGCGTGTCGAGGATCTTTGCGGAGTAGCCGGCAATTTCGCCCACATAACGGCGCGTCAGCGTCGCCACGCCGCTGAGATGTTGTAAAAAGTTGAGCGCCGTCCGTTCTGCCGCCAGCATCGACCGCATTGGCCCTGCCACCGTTGCCAAGCGATCGCGCGGCGCCACACGTTCGCCGTCGCGTTTCAACATTGCAACTCGCAAGCGCGCATCCACCGTCTTCAGGACCAGTTCCGCGGCCGGCAAACCCGCGACGACCCCGGCCGCTTTCGCCAGAAAAACGGCGCTGCCTTGCAGGTCCTTCGGAATGACCGCCTTGCTCGTCACATCGCCGCGGTCGCCCAGATCTTCCGCGAGCGCCAGGTCGATGAGCCGCTGGCACGCCAGTTTTTCCTCGGCACTGAACATGGCCGCTCCGCACGTGGGTTAGAACTCCGCTTCTGACCCGAATCAGCCCGGTCAGAAGCGGAGTTCTAACCCACGAAAGTAATTGACTTGTCGCCCTACGGCGGGTACCACAATGCTGAGAACCCCGCCGGCGCTCGGTGTCCCATTATACAGGAACGGCGACCATGGCTAACCGCGACGATGACGACGACGATTACGAAGAAAAGCCGCGCCGCAAGCCGCCGCGCGACGAAGGCATCCAGCGTCCCAAACAACGCCCCGCCAAGCCCGCGCGGGACGACGACGAGGACGACGATCCCGACGACCGTCCGCGCCGCCGGCCCGCGCCGCGCGATGAGGACGACGAAGACGAAGCGCCCCGGCAAAAGCGGCGTCGGCCCCGTGACGACGACGATGACTATGACGACGACGATCGCCCGCGCCGCAAGCGCAGCGGCGTCGCCAAGATCATTCCCTACCACAACGGCATGGCGCTGGCGAGCTACTATTGCAGCTTCGGGGCCGTCATCGCCATCCTTGCCAGCGTCGCCATCACCTTCTTTACCGCCCCCCGTTCGAATATCTGGCTTTTCCGCGGCCTCGACATCGGCGGCGGCGGCGTCTTGGCGCTCCTGGCCCTGGTCTTCGGCGCGCTCGGCCTGATCAAGGTCAATCGCACTCCCGAAGCCGGCGGCACCGCGCACGCCATCATCGGACTGGTTTTGGGCATCGTCGCCGGCGTCGGCGTCGTCGTTGCCCTGTTCTTGATGCGGTCGTTCTTTATCGACTTAGGGAATTAAATTCAGAAACCCGGTTTCTCGAAGAAACCGGGTTTCTGAACGTCGGTTTACGAGGCGAACCATCATGGCCGAGCGCGACGACGACGAATCGGAACAGTTGCAGGCCAAACCCTCCGCGAAACCGCCGCGCGACGAGCACATCCAACCCGCCAAGCCGCGGTCCGCGCAACCGCCGGACGATTGGGAAGAGGATGCGGACGATCGACCGCGCCGTCGACGTGCACCCAATGTGCGCCGCCGCGACGACGGCATCTCGTCGCTCATCCCTTACAACAACGGCATGGCCCTGGCGGGCTACTACCTCGGCGTGTTCAGCTTGATTCCCTGCCTGGCCCTGATCCTCGGGCCGCTCGCACTGATCTTCGGCATCGTCGGCCTGAACCGAGTCAAACGCAATCCCGAGATTAAAGGCACCGGTCACTCGATCACCGCCATTGTCCTGGGCGGCATCACCACTTTGGCCAACTATGGTTTCATCATCGTGATGCTCGCATGGCGTTTTCTCGCACGATGATTGTGCCGGTGCGTTGCGCTGCGCTTGACGCACCCTATCGGAAATACTCGACTGCATTGCGAAACAAGCGCATGCCGTCGCCTTCCGGCGCCAGGCCATGCCGTGTCCATTGCGGATGCTGCGTCGGCAAGATGTGACGCTCCGGATGCGGCATCAAACCCATCACCCGTCCCGAAGCATCGCACACGCCAGCCACATCTCCCTGCGAACCATTGGGATTGATCGGAAACGGCCGAATCGAATCCGGAGTCCGGAGTCCGGAGTCCGGAATGGGTTTTCCGGATTCCGGATTCCGGATTCCGGATTCGTCGCAATACCGCAACACGATCTGCCCGGCTTGCTCCAGCCCCTTCAAAATCCACTCTTGCCGGCAGATGAAGTTGCCTTCGCCGTGTGCAATCGGCAAATGCAAGCGCTGATAGTTTTTCAAAAACACGCAGCGTCCCGGCGTCGCTTGCATGAAGATCCAGCGATCCTCAAACTTGCCGTGCGCGTTGTGTGCGAGCGTGGCCAGCGGACCTTCCTCATCAGGTGGAATGATCAAGCCCGCTTTGAGCAACACCTGAAAGCCATTGCAGATGCCGAGGATGAGTCGCTCCTTGTCGCGGAATTCACGCAGCGCGTCGCCGAGGAAGTGCTTTAGCTGGTTGGCGAGGATTTTGCCAGCCGCCACGTCGTCGCCATAGGCAAATCCGCCGGGCACGACGAGGATTTGGAACTGCTTCAGCAGCTTGGGATTCTCGCGCAGGCGATTGATGTGCAGGCGCTCGGGCAGCCCACCGGCCTGCTCGAATGCAAATTGCGTTTCGCCGTCGCAGTTAGCGCCGGGGGCACGCAGGATCAGGACGCGTGGTTGGGGCATGGACAACTCATGTCATCGACAAGGGAAAACTCCTTGATGATTTTGTATGAATTGCACCTAGTGTAGGGTCAACTTTGTTTTTTGGGGTTCACTGCAGTTCACGACCGACGATTCTCGAACGAAACTGAACCATCTGTACCCAAAAAATCAAAGTTGACCCTACACTAGTGCTATGTCACACGTCGAATGATGGATCACAAGAGCCGCGCACGAAGTAAGCGGCTGCGAGTGGGCCGCTTACTTCGTGCGCGGCTCTTACTTCTGGCGACTCATCAATTCATGCGTGACAGAGCACTAGC
>ORMF011380359.1_pt1 | contig 40815 bp, 41 predicted proteins | sample 1779871 | NCBI WGS metagenome assembly ORMF01 (sample SAMEA104232316, study PRJEB22302) | groundwater metagenome | biome: forest; feature: aquifer; material: groundwater | place: USA | collected 2011-08-07 | depth 5.4 m
GGCCCCGGCCGCTGTACAGCGGCCCGGTAAGCGAGCACCGGCGTGTGGGGCGGCCCTGCGACAGGACCCGCGGCCCGATTCAAGCGGGGACATTTCCGCCGGCTAGCGTTTGAAGATCCGGCCGGCAGGAAACGTCCCCGATGGCCGCCTCGTTGTGAATCGCGTAAACGGCCCGGGCGGGAGGCCGTGCGTGCCGCTCCGGCCGGCCCATCGGATGTGGATTGGGGCCGGATCGCGGGGGATGGGGGGGTTTACCGGGTAGGCTTCCACGGAGCCGCCCGCCGGCCAGGCTGGACGCGGCACCACGGCCATCCCGCCCAGAGTAGGCGGCCCGCCGTTAAAAGCGGGGACATTTCCGCCGGCTAAGTTAAATCGTCGGCCGGCGGGAAACGTCCCCTACGGGGGCAGTTGCCGCAGGTCGGTGCGGACGCGGGACCAGGGGAAGGCGCGGCCTGGGCAGGCGGTGCTTTTGCCCATGACGTCCTTGTGCCGGATCACCCGGGTGTCCGGGATCCGGTAATACGCTTGCAGCTTCGCGATGAGTGCTTCCAGCGACGCGAGCTGGGCCGGGGACGGCTCGTGCGTCATGAAGTTGCCGACCAGGCTGATGCCGATGCCATGGTCGTTCATATGCCCGGCATCGCAGTGCGCGCCCTTGGCTTGCCGCACCCATCGCGGCCCCACCTCGATCTGCCCATCCCGCCGCCCGGACGTCCCGTTGTCGATCAGGAAGTGGTAGCCTAGCCCATTGCTGAAGCCGCGGCGCCGGTGCGCCCGGTCCAGCGTGCGGGCATTCCCCAGCGTCGTCGCGGTGTGGTGGATCACGATGTGCGTCCACCGGGTGTTCGAGTAAAGCGGCACGCGAACAGACGGCAGGCGGACGGCGCCGGAGGCGGGTGCCGGCTGGGCGATCTCCGCGCGTTCCGACGTGGGGATCAGCAGCCGCTGGCCGGCGCGCAGTGTCGTGGACGTGAGGCCGCTGGCCCGCATGATGGCGCGGTACGGCACGCTGTACTGACGGCCCAGGCCGTACAGGGTCTCGCCAGGCTGGACCGTGTGGTACAGGCCAGGGAGTGCTGCGCGCGCGGCTGGGGGTCCTGGAGCGATCAGGGTGTGTGGAGATGGGGCCACCGGTTTGTACATGCCGCAGCCGGTGGTCAACAACCCGGCGACAGCGAGCGCAGATCCGGCAGCACGCATTCGGGTCATTCTAATCCGCTTGCCCGGTCGCGACAAGCAGGTATGATGGAGGTCGCATGAGCGCATCCCGTCAGCCAGGCCGCCGCCCGGTCCGCAAGTACACAACCCACGATGTCCACGTCGACGCGGCGATTGCCGCGCTGTTGAAATCCTTTCCGGACGAACAGGACCGCCAGCTGCTGACCGAGATGGTCAGCACCGTCTACCGGCTCGGCGTGGACCAGGCTACGACCGGCGACTTGAAGCTGCTCAATTCGGCGCTCAAGGAGCTGCGCTACGCCTTTAAGATCTTCCGGCCGTATCGCCACATCCGCAAGGTCGCCACGTTCGGCTCGGCCCGCGTCAGCAACCAGCACCCGGCCTACGCCATCGCCAGCGAGTTCGGCCGGCAGATGGCCTCGGCCCAATGGATGGTGATCACCGGGGCGGCCAGCGGGATCATGCGGGCCGGGCATGAGGGCGCGGGGCGCGAGGCCAGTTTCGGCCTGAACATCCGGCTGCCGTTTGAGCAAGACGCGAACGAGGTCATCGCCGACGATGCGAAGCTGGTCAACTGCAAGTACTTCTTCACCCGCAAACTGCTGTTCCTCAAAGAGTCGCACGCGACCGCGCTATTTCCCGGCGGGTTCGGCACGCTGGATGAAGGCTTCGAGTCGCTGACGCTGGTGCAGACCGGCAAGTCGGAGCCGCGGCCCATCGTGTTCGTGGACGCGCCGGGCGGGGCGTTCTGGCGGCCGATGCTGCGATTTTTCGAGGAGCAGCTGGTGCGCGGCGGCATGATCTCCCCGGCTGACCAGGCCATCTACCATGTGACCGAATCAGCGCAGGACGCGGTGCGGCACATTCTCGACTTCTACGCCACCTACCACTCCATGCGGTACTTCAACGACCGGCTCGTCCTGCGCCTGCAGCGCCCGCTGTCAGTCGGGGCACCCGGTGCGCTCAGCCGCGAGTTCCGCGACATCCTGACCGGGGACATCGTAGCCGGCAAGGCGTTGCCGGAAGAGGCGGATGAGCCTGAGCTCGCCAAGCTGCCGCGCCTGGTGGTGCCGTTTAACCGGTCCCAGTTCGGCCGGCTGGCCCAGCTGATCCACCGGGTGAACGAGCTCGGCGCGCCGCCCGGCGGCAGCTTGAATGCGTGAAATGTTTCACATATAATAACGCCTTCCAGGGCAGCATCTTCGCACGATCCATAGCCTGATACGACCGAGGTCCGCCTGTCCATTTCCATTGACGAATTTCTCTCAGAAGTTGCCCGCCGCGGTAGCCTGACCGGGGGAGGCTCAGTCGTAGCCCTTGGCGCAGCGCTCTCTGCCGCGCTTCTCGAAAAACTGATCACCCGGCCGGCGCTCTCGGCACAGGTGCGGCGGATCCGCGCCTCATGCCTGGCGCTGGCTGACCAGGATATGGTGGTCTTCGGCCGGGTGATCCAGGCCACGCGCCACCAGGACCGCCGGAAGTTTGCCGCAGCGCTCAAGGCAGCCACCGACGTGCCGTTCGCCGTGTTTCAGCATTCGCGCCGCCTGCGCGCCGCTGCAGCACAGGCGCGCCGGGCGATCAACCCGAAGTTCCAGTCTGACCTGCGGTGCGCGCTGGCACTGGCCGATGCGGCTGGGAAGGGTGCCCGGGTCCTTGTTCTGACCAATGTGGCCTGGCTGGGGGATGCGCGCTATGCCCGGCAGATGAGGCGCCGGCTCGCTGCCGCGCGATGACATGCCTGCAAAACTAACACCGTCCAAGACCTCTGCGAAGCTCATCGACGGCCGCGCCATCGCCGGGCGCCTGAAGGCCGAGCTGCGCAAGGAACTGGCCGGCTTCACGAGACCGCCGCAGCTGCGCGTGCTGTACTTCAACCAGCCGGCGTCCCAGGTGTACTGGCATGCGCAGCAGACCTTGGCGAAGGAGCTGGGCATCGGCACGGGCGGATCAGCGAGCGATTGGCGGACCGGCAGCACGATGCAGCCGTGGGCCGTCAGCCAGGATGCGATCAACGCCATCATCGACTGGTGGAACAAAGACCCCCATGTCCACGGCATCTTCGTGCACCAGCCGATGCCGCCGAAGATCGACGCGCAGCTGGTGTCGTCCTTGATCGACCCGCGGAAGGACATCGAAGGCATCCACCCCCAGACCTCGGCCCGCCGGTTCTTCGCCAAGTCGCGCATCGGCTCCTGCACCGCGTTGTCGGTGATGGAGCTGATTGAATCGACCGGCATTCCGCTGGAAGGCAAGGAAGCGGTCGTGGTCGGCCACAGCGAGATCGTGGGTCGGCCGGTCAGCATGCTGCTGCTCGATAAATTGGCCACCACAACCATCTGCCACGTGGCGACGGATAAGGCCGGCCGGCTGGAAGAGCATGTGCGGCGGGCCGATGTGCTGGTCGTGGCGGTGGGTCATCCGCAGTTCATTAAAGGCGCGTGGATCAAGCCAGGGGCTGTGGTCATCGACGTGGGCATCAACGTGGTCGGCGGCAAGGTGGTCGGGGATGTCGAACCCTCGGCCGCCGAGCGGGCGGCCTGGATCTCGCCGGTGCCTGGCGGCGTCGGCCCGGTGACCGCGATGATGGTCATGAAGAACACCATCGAGGCGTACAAGATGCAAGTCCTCCAATCCGGGCAGCCGGCATGAGTCTCCGAGACGCGGACCGGTTGCAAGCCAAGCTGGGGACGAAGCGGTTCCTCATCACTATGGAGGTCAACCCGCCGAAAGGCACGGACTTAACCGAGGTGCTCCAGGCGGTCAAGACGCTGGCCCCGCTGGTGGACGCGGTGAACGTGACCGACGGCTCCGGCGCCATGATGCGGGCAAGCCCGGTGGCTGTGGCCAAAGCGGTGCTGGACGCAGGGGCAGACCCGATCCTGCAGTTGACCTGCCGGGACCGCAACCGGCTCGCTCTTCAGGCCGAGCTGCTGGGGGCCTCGATCCTCGGCATCCGCAACTTGCTGCTGTTGACCGGCGATGATCCGAAAGCCGGCGACCACCCGGACGCCAAGCCGGTCTTTGACATCAACTCAGCCGCGCTCATGCAGGTCGCGCGCGGACTGACGCAAGGCAAGGACATGGCCGGCAAACCGCTGACCGGGTCCCCGGTATTCTGCATCGGGGCAGCCGCTGACCCAGGCGCCAAAGACCTGGATGTCGAGATGCAGAAATTCCAGGCCAAGGTCGAAGGCGGGGCCGAGTTCTTCCAGACCCAGGCGGTGTTCACCGCGGACGCGCTGGCCAAGTTCATGCCGCGCGCTAAGAAGTTCGGCAAGCCGGTGCTGGCCGGCGTGCTGCTGGTCAAGTCGGCCAAGATGGCCCGGTACATGAACGAGCATGTCTGGGGCATCCACGTGCCGGAGGCGACGATCGCGCGGTTCGAGCGCGCCGCCAACGCCAAGGCCGAGTGCGTGGCCGTGACCACCGAGATCGTGCGCGCCGTCCGCGAGCACGCGGACGGCATCCACTTCTACGGCTTGGGCTGGGAAGCGCTGATCCCTGCGATCTTGAAAGAAGCCAAACTGGAGCGCGCGGCCGTCTGATGCGCAAGACAGCGTTGAATTCGCGGCACCGGGATCTCGGTGCGAAGATGACCGATTTCCACGGCTGGGAGATGCCGCTGTACTACACCAGCATCCTCGAAGAGCACAAAGCGGTGCGCGAGGCGGCCGGCTTGTTCGATGTCTCGCACATGGGCCAGGTGCTCGTCACCGGGCCGGACGCTGAAGCCAGCCTGAACACGCTCGTGACCAGCGATATCTCGAAGGTGGGGGAAGGCCGGGCCTGCTACACCCTGCTGTTGAACGAGCAGGGCGGCATCATCGATGACCTCATCGTGTTCCGCACCGGCAGCGAGCATTTCCTCGTGATCATCAATTGCGGCGGCCGCGAGACGGATGTGGCGTGGATCAAGGCACGCGTGCAAGGCCGGACCACGGTGACAGACATCAGCGACGGCCGGGCCATCCTGGCGGTGCAAGGCCCGGGTGCGGCCCGGCTGCTGGAACGCGCCTTGGATGCCCGGGTGATGAGCTTGGGCCGGTTCGGCATCGCGCCGATCCGGACGATGGGGCCTGATGCGTGCATCGCCCGCACCGGCTACACCGGCGGGGACGGGTTCGAGCTGTTCGTGCCTGACGCGCACGCGGTCCGCCTCTGGGACCTGTTCCTGAGCTCCGCGGCATCGACAGGCATCGCGCCGGTCGGGCTTGGGGCGCGCGACACCTTGCGCGTGGAAGCCGGGTTGCGGCTCTACGGCACCGACATGGATGCCGCCACGACGCCGTGGGAAGCCGGGCTGGGCTGGACCGTGGCCATGGGCAAGGCGGCCGCGTTCACGGGTCGGTCGGCGCTGTTGCGCCAACAGCAGGCCGGCGTGCCGCGGGTGTTCGTGGGGTTTGAGCTGGCGCATGGCCCGGTGCCGCGCGGCGGCTGCGAGCTCTTTGCCGCCGACGGCGCGCCGATCGGCAAGGTCATGAGCGGCACGTTCAGCCCGATGCTGAACCGGCCGTTGGGCATGGGTTACGTGGACCCGGCGCACGCCGCACCCGGCACCGCCGTGTCGGTGACGGTCCGCAGCCAACGCTATCCTGGGACGATCATGAAACTGCCGTTTTGGAAACCGCCGGTCGCGCCGCTGTCCGTGGAGGCCGTGCGCGCGGCGACGCTGGAGAAGCTGCCATAACATGGACATCCCTACAACACTGCGGTATACGAAATCGCACGAGTGGGCCAAGCGCGAGGGGGCGGATGCGGTGGTGGGCATCACCGCGCACGCGCAGCAAGAGCTGCACGACATCGTCTTTATCGAGCTGCCCAAGGTGGGCCGGGCCGTCAAGGCCGGCGACGCGGTGGCGGTGATCGAGTCGGTGAAAGCCGCGTTCGACATCTACGCGCCGGTCTCCGGCACGATCGCGCGGGTCAACGAGGCCGTGGTGGCCACCCCGCAGCTGGTGAACCAGGACTGTTACGGCGCCGGGTGGTTGTTCGCGATCACCCCGAGCAAGTCGGCGGATGTGGATGCCTTGATGAGCGCCGAGACGTACACGAAGCAGCTGGGGGCGGAAGCGCACTAAATGGATTACGCGCCACACACGGACGCGCAGGTGCAGGAGATGCTGCGCGCCATCGGCGTCACCTCCTGGGAAGAGCTGGTGCGCGCGGTGCCGGAAGACCTGCGCAAACCTATGGAGGTCCCGGCCGGGCTGACCGAGCCTGAAGTCTTGGCCGTGGCCGAGCGCCTCGCCGATGCCAATACCTCCCTCCAGCAGACCGCGTCGTTCTTGGGCGGCGGCTGCTATGCGCACACGGTGCCGACCGCGGTGGATGCGATCGCCAGCCGCGGCGAGTGGCTGACGCCGTACACGCCGTACCAGGCTGAAGCCAGCCAGGGGATCCTGCAGGCGATCTACGAGTTCCAAACGATGATCTGCCAGCTGACCGGCATGGACGTAGCCAACGCGTCGGTGTATGACGGGGCCTCGGCCGTGGCCGAAGCCGCGGTGCTGGCGATGCACGCCACCGAACGGCCGCGCCTGCTGGTCTCCGAAGCGGTCCACCCGCACGCGCGCGAAGTGCTGGCCACGTACGTGAGCGGCTCGCACGCCATCGTGCAGCAGGTGCCGACGGTCAACGGCGTCACCGACCTGGAAGCGCTCAAGCAGTCGCTGGGCCCGGACGTGGCCCTCGTGCTGCTGCAACAGCCGAACGTGTTCGGGTGTTTGGAGCCGATGGCGCAGGCGGCAGGGCTGGCGCATCAGGCCGGCAGCTTGTTCGCCGCGTCGGTATACCCGGTCAGTCTCGGGCTGCTGCAGCCGCCTGGCGCGTACGGGGCCGACATCGCGGTCGGCGAGGCCCGGTGCCTGGGCACGCCGCCGTCCTTCGGCGGGCCAGGGCTGGGGATCTTCGCCACGACGCAAGCGCTGGTGCGCCGCATGCCAGGCCGTCTGGCCGGGTGCACGGTGGATGCCTCCGGCCGCCGCGGCTTCACGCTGACGCTCCAGACGCGCGAGCAGCACATCCGCCGCGAGCGGGCGACCTCGAACATCTGCACGAACGAAGGCTGGATCATGCTGCGCGCCACATTGTTCCTGAGCCTGCTCGGGCCGGACGGGTTGCGGGAGATGGCCCAGCGCAACCTGGACCTGGCGCATTACGCGCGGCAGCGGCTGACCGAGGTCCCCTGGGTCCGCGCCGGGTTCGACCAGCCGTTTTTCAACGAGTTCGTGCTGCAATACGACGGGCGCGATCCGGCGCGCGTCAACAAGGCGCTGGCCAGGGCCGGCATCACCGGCGGCTTGCCCTTGCGCGAGTGGTATCCGACCATGCCGGAGGCTGCGTTATGGTGCGCCACCGAGCTGACGAGCCGCGAGAGCATCGACCGCGCGGCTGAAACGTTGAAGACGCTCTGATGCCCGGCGCATTGGTCTTCGAGCGTTCCGTGCCAGGCCGTCGGGCATTCCGCTTTCCGCCGGTGCCGGTGCCGTCGGTGGATGCGGCCTCGGCGTTGTCCGCCGAGCACGCGCGCCAAGACGCCCCGGTGTTGCCAGAGCTGTCTGAGCTCGACGTGGTGCGGCACTACACGAAACTCTCGCAGCTGAACTTCTCCGCGGACACGCACTTCTACCCGCTGGGCTCATGCACCATGAAGTACAACCCGAAGCTGAACGAGAAGGTCGCGGCCATGCCAGGCTTCGCGTGGCTGCATCCGCTGCAGCCGGCCGCGCAGACCCAGGGGCTGCTGCAGCTCTTGTTCGAGCTGGAGCAGCTGCTGTGCGGCATCACCGGCATGGGGGCCTTCACCCTTCAGCCGGCGGCCGGGGCGCAGGGCGAGCTTGCGGGTCTGAAGATCATCGCCGCGTACCACCGGCGCAAGCGGCGCGACCGCCGGACGATCCTGATCCCGGATTCGGCGCACGGCACCAACCCAGCATCCGCTGCGCTGTCCGGGTTCCAGGTCAAGCAGATCGCCTCAGACCGCGACGGGTTGGTCGATCTGGCCGACCTGAAGGCAAAGCTGACCAAAGACGTTGCCGCGCTCATGCTCACGAACCCGAATACGCTCGGTCTGTTTGAAAAAGACATCCGGGCGATCGCCGCGCTGCTGCATGAGCGTGACGCGCTGGTGTATATGGACGGCGCCAACATGAACGCGCTGCTAGGGGTGGCCCGGCCCGGCGACTTCGGTGTGGACATCCTGCAGCTGAATCTGCACAAAACGTTCTCAACACCGCACGGCGGCGGCGGGCCTGGGGCCGGCCCGGTCGGCGTCACACCGGCGCTGGCGCCGCTGCTGCCTGGGCCGCGCGTGGCGAAGAAGGGAACAAAGTTCGCGTGGGTTCCGGGCGGCCGCGGCACGATCGGCCGGGTGCACGCCTTCAGCGGCAATGTCGGGGTGCTGGTGCGTGCGTATGCCTACATCCGCACCCTTGGCCAGGAGGGCCTGGCACGGGCCGGCCGCATGGCCATCTTGAATGCCAACTACCTGCGGGCGCAGTTGGCCGAGGACTTTCCGGCAGCGGTGTCGACACCATGCCTGCACGAGTTCGTGGCAACTGCCAAAGCGTTGAAAGCGCACGGCGTCACGGCCATGGACGTGGCGAAGCGTCTTCTGGACCATGGGTTCTACGCCCCGACGGTGTACTTCCCGCTGACCGTGGATGAGGCGTTGATGATCGAGCCGACCGAGACCGAATCCAAAGAGACGCTGGACGCGTTCGTCCACGCGCTGCGCGCGATCGCCGGGGAGGCTGCGCGCAACCCTGAGCTGGTCAAGCGAGCGCCGCAACGCATGCCGGTGGACCGGCTGGATGAGGTCAAGGCGGCGCGCGAGCCGAACCTGCGGTGGCGTCCGGCCGCGTCGCGGGAAGCAGAGCCGGTGCATGCCGCCCGTTGAAAGTCTCTGGCAGCTGCGCCTCGACGTGCTGCGCGATTCGCGCGAGCAGATGGGCGTCGATGAATCGCTGGCCCGCACCGCTGTCCCGGCCGTCCGGCTGTTCCTCTGGGACCCGCCGGCCGTGTCGCTTGGGCTGCGCCAGCCACGCCCAGACTGGCTGCTCGCGCCAGCTTGGCTGGACGCCGGCCTGCCGGTAGTTGAGCGGCCGACCGGGGGAGGGATCGCCTTCCACGGCAGCGACGTTTCGGTGGCCATCGTGGTGCCGCGGCGGCTGGGATTGTCCGTCCACACGCTGCTGCGCGCGGCATGCGAGAGCGCGGTCAAGCTGTGCGAGCATTTTGGCGTTGAGGCGCACGCGGATGCGACCTGTTCCAGCGCCGGCCCGGTGACGTATTGCCTGACCGAACCCAGCCCGTATGCGGTGTATGCGGAGGGGCGCAAGGTGGCCGGGTTCGCGTTGCGCCGGTTCCCGGAGAGCTGGCTGGTGCAAGGCTCGATGCTGGTGGAGCCGCTGCCGGAGGCGCTCAGCGCGGCGATGCCGCAGGCGATCCGCGAGCGGGTGGACCGGTTGGCCGCGCCGCTGGCCGTGCTCGCGCCCAAGCCGGTGGACGCGCTTGAAGCCGCGGCCCGGTGGGCGGACGCGTGGGAGGATTGGTGGGACGAGGCCTTGATCGCAACAGGGGCTTTGCATTGATGAAGTGCGACACATGCGGCCAGGACACGTCGGTCGTGCAGCGCGTGGTCGTGTCCAAAGACTATAACCGCAGCCTGGCGCGGCCGTTGTACAACTGCCCGGCATGCTTTCAGAAGAAGGAACAAACGAAGCAGTCGTCGAACGTAAAGGAGCCGAAGGGACGATGATTCCCACAGCAGTTGGCAATTATCCTAAAGTCGCCGAGGGTGGCTACGGCACCGGCGTCATCGGGGCCGTGTCGCGCTGGCAGCGCAAAGAGCTCACCGACGCGCAGCTCGAGGAAACGTTCCGCGAGGTCACGCGCGCCGTGATCAAGGAGCAAGAGGCGGCCGGCCTGCAGATGGTGACCGACGGGCAGATCCGGTGGGAGGATCTCGTGACCCCCATCGCGCGCAAGCTGGACGGGTTCGAGATCGGCGGCCTGCAGCGGTTCTTCAACAACAATGTCTACTACCGCCGCCCGATTCTGCACAAGAAGCCCGTTCGCCGTGGCCCGATCCTGGTCGAGGACTGGGTGTTTGCGGCCTCGTGCACCCGCCGCCCGGTCAAGGCGGTGCTGCCTGGCCCGTACACGTTCGCCCTCATGGCCGAGGACCGGCACTTCAAGTCGGTCCGCAAGTTCGCGCTCGCGATGGCCGACATCCTCAACGCCGAGGCCAAAGCCTTGGCCAAGGCTGGCGCGCCGTGGATCCAGTTTGATGAGCCGGCGATCGGTTTCGGCAAGACGGACGTGAAGCTGGCCGTCGAAGCGTTGAACGCGGCCGTGGCCGGCGTGAACGCCGCGACCGGGGTCACGACCTACTTCGGTTCGCTGAACGGCGCCTTTGATGCGCTGCAGAAGTCGAAGGTGGGTGCGGTCAGCATCGACGTAGTCTCCGACCCGAAGGCGCTCGGGGCGCTGAAGCGGTCCAAGATCAATAAGACGCTCGGGTTGGGCTGCCTGGATGCTCGCAACACCAAGCTTGAGTCGGTGACCGAGCTGCATGCGTTGTTCGATGTGGTCGGCCGCCGCGTCCCGCTGGACCGGGTGCACGTGCACCCGAGCTGCGGCCTCGAGTTCCTCCCGCACGCCCAGGCGCTCTCCAAGCTGCGCCGGTTGGGCGAGGCGGTCAAGACGTACACGCCATCACGAAAGGGAGCCTGAGATGTTGCTGACGACCTCGGTGGGCAGCCTGCCGAAGCCAGACTACCTGCTGGCCGCGCGCGGCCAGGCACGGAAGGGCCAGATCACCGCCGCACAGCTGAAAGAGCTGGAAGAGCGCGCCACGCGCGAGTGGATCGCCAAGCAGGAAGAGCTGGGCATCGACATCATCGTCGATGGGGAGCAGTATCGCGGCGACATGGTGGCATATTTCGCCGAACAGCTCGGCGGGTTCAAGACCAGCGAGCTGGTCCGCTCCTACGGCAACCGGTACTACCGCAAGCCGATCATCACCGGAGCGATCACCCGTCCCCGTCCGGTCACGCTGGAGTGGTGGAAGTTCGCCCAGGCGCTGACCGACCGCCCGGTGAAGGGGATGCTGACCGGCCCGTACACGATCATGGACTGGTCCTTCAATGAGTACTACCCGAGCCGCAAGGCTGCGACGCTGGCCATCGCCAAGGTGGTCCGCGAGGAAGCGCGCGACCTGGAGGCGGCGGGTGCTCAGTACATCCAGATCGACGAGCCGGCCATCTCCACGCGGCCCGAAGAGATGGATCTGGCCATCGAAGCGCTCGGGATCGTGACGCGCGGGCTGCGCGCCAAGACGATCACGCACATCTGCTACGGCGATTTCCAGGCCATCGGCGACAAGCTGGAGCGGCTGCCGGTGGATCAGATCGACCTTGAGTTCGCCAACCGGGACTTTGAGCTGCTGGAGTTCTTCAAGGCGAAGGGCAAGAAGTTCACGAAGGACGTCGGGCTCGGGGTCGTGGACGTGCACACGCATGCGATCGAGCCGGTCGAGCAGGCGGCCGCGAACCTGCGCAAGGCCCTCAAGGTGTTCGGGCCGGACCGCATTTACGTGGACCCGGATTGCGGATTGAAGACGCGCTCCGTGGACGAAGCGATCGACAAATTGCGCGTGTGCGTCGAAGCGGCCAAGATCGTGCGGGCCGAGCTGGGCAACGGCGCGTCCAAAGCGCCTGCGTCCCGGCGCCGTATTGCAGGGGCCAAGCGAGGCAAGTAAGCATGGCGAACGTGACCGTCGCCGACTTTGCGCGCCGCAAGGCCGCAGGCGGAAAACTCTCGATGCTGACGGCGTACGACTACCCCATAGCCAAGCTGGTGGATGAGTCCGGCGTGGATGCGGTCCTGGTCGGCGACTCGCTCGGCATGGTCGTGCTCGGGTACGAGTCGACCGCGCCGGTGACGATGGAGGAGATGATCCACCACGCCAAGGCGGCGCGGCGCGGGGTGACCCAGGCCCTCCTGGTCGGCGACATGCCGTTCCTGTCGTTCCGCGGCACGAGGGACGATGCGGTCCGCAACGCCAACCGGTTCATCCAAGAGGCTGGCTGCGATGCGGTGAAGCTGGAGTGGAAGCAAGGCATCGAGGACACGGCGAAGGCGATTGTGGACGCCGGCATCCCGGTCATTGGCCACGTAGGCCTGACCCCGCAGACTGCGGCCAGCGAAGGCGGCTACGGGATCCGGGGCAAGGATGCGTCCTCAGCCGTCCGCATCTTGGGCCAGGCCGTGGCGTTGCAAGAGGCAGGCTGCTTCGCCATGGTGCTGGAGTGCGTGCCGGATTTGCTCGCGCAGGAGATTACGCGCCGCTTGCGCATCCCGACGATCGGCATCGGCTCAGGCCCGCACTGCGATGGCCAGGTGGTGGTGACGTATGATCTGATCGGCCTGTTCGAGCGGATCAAGCCGCGGTTCGTGAAGCGCTACGCCAACGCCGCAGATCTGGTCCGCCAGGCTGCGGCGGCGTACATCCAGGACGTGCGCTCTGGAGCGTTTCCTGGGCCGCAGCAGACGGTGGCCATGTTGCCTGAAGAGTTCGCCAAGCTGAAGCAGGAACTGGGCAGCGACTGAACATGGCGGCGCGCCCCTCCATCTGCGCGAGCGGCTGCTACATGCCGCACCTCTGCTCAGGCCGCTCCGGCGCCTGTCTGATGCGGCCGAAGGCGTACTACCCCTTGTTTGCGGACCTCAACGGCCGGCGGTGCGTGGTCATCGGCGGCGGCGCGATCGCGCAGCGGAAGATCACGACGCTGCTGCGCTACGGCGCCGACCTGACGCTCGTCGCGCCGGAGGCGACCCGGCGCCTGGCCTCGTACGCGGGTGCCGGCAAGATCCGCTGGCTCAAACGGCGGTTTAAGCCGGCGGACCTCTCCGGCGCCTGGCTGGTGTACGCGGCCACGGATGATCCGGCGATCAACAAGCAGGTGTACGACGCGGCGCAGCGGCAGCGGATCTTCGCGAACATTGTGGATCAGACGCCGCTCTGCACCTTCATCGCGCCATCGATCGCCAGGCGCGGCCCGCTCACGATCGCCGTCAGCACCGGGGGGAGCAGCCCCTCGCTGGCGAAGCGGCTCCGGCATGACCTGAACGACCGGCTGAGCGCTGAGTACGTGCCGATGCTGCGCCTGCTGCGCAGCCTGCGCGGCGTGGCCAAGCGCCGGCTGCCCAAGTACGGCGACCGCAAACGGTACTTCGACCGTCTGGTCTCTGGCGAAGTGTTCCGGCTCATCCGCGCCGGGCGGCCGTTACAGGCTCGGCGCGCCGCGCTCGAAGCGCTGGCCGCTGAAGCGAAACACCACAACGGCGCATGATCCGACCACCTGCCGTACGGCTGCTGGCTGGGATTGACGACTCGGGCAGCCGAGCGCTTTGCGCTTGGCGTGCCTACGGCACGCCACGGCAGGTGGTCGGATGATCCGACCACCTGCGCATCTTGGATGATCCTCTTCCACCTGCTGTGCGCCTGGCTGAGCTACGCAGCGTTCCTGACGGCGTTCGTGGCCGGCGGCTTGTTTCTGATCCAGGAGCACCAGCTCAAGCGCAAGCAGATGGGGTTCTGGTTCCACCGGCTGCCGTCGCTGGAGTCTTTGGACCGGCTGAATTTCCAGGCGATCGGCATCGGCTGGGCGCTGCTGAGCGTCGGCATCGTCCTGGGCTTGGGGGAAGCGCGCGGGCGGACGGGCCAATGGTGGAACGGCGACTCGAAGGAAGTGCTCACGGTCGCGTTGTGGGCCACATACGTGCTGCTCTGGCTCGTGCGGCTGCGCTCAACACTGCGCGGCCGCCGGGTCGCGCTCCTTTCGGTGCTGGGGTTCGTGCTCGTGATGGTGAGCCTCCTCGGCGCAGGACGCCTGATCCCCAGCTGGCATCCGTACGTCTGATGAGCCGCTAATGCACATCCTCCTGGTCGGCTTGAACCACCGCTCTGCGCCGATCGAGCTCCGGGAGCGTCTGGCGTTTTCACCGGAGCTGGTGCCCTCGGCCCTTGGGCGGTTGCGCCATGAATGCGCGCTCCCGGAAGCCGCGATCCTCTCGACCTGCAACCGCGTGGAGATCTACGCGGCGGTGCCTGAGCTCAACGGAACGGTTTCGCGCGTCCACCGATTCTTGAGCGACCATGCGCGGCTGAGCCCTGAAGGATTGGCCCCCAGCCTGTACAGCCTGACCGAGCCGCACAGCATCCGGCACCTGTTCTCCGTGGCCAGCGGCCTGGACTCAATGGTCCTCGGGGAGGCTGAGATCCTGCAACAGGTGAAACGCGCCTATGAATTGGCGCTGGAGCACGGAGCCACCGGCAAGGCCATGAACGGGCTGTTCCAGCGCGCGCTCAACACCGCCAAGGCGGTGCGCCAACACACCGGCATCGGCCGCGGCGGCACGTCCGTGGGCACGGTGGCGGTCGAGCTCTCGCAGAAGATCTTCGGCGGGTTGGGTGCTGCCACCGTCCTCTTGATCGGGGCCGGCAAGATTGGCGAGTTGACCGTGCGCCGTTTGACCGAGCGTGGGGTGCGCCGCGTCCGGATCATGAACCGGTCCCTGGATCGCGCCGCAGCGCTGGCCTCGGCGTACGCTGCCAGCGCGGTGGGCCTCAGCCAGCTTGAGGACGAGCTGCTGCACGCGGACATCGTGATCAGCTCGACGAGCGCACCGGGCTACGTGCTGCGCACCGCCGAGGTGGAGCAGGCCATGCGCGGCCGGCGCCAGCGGCCGCTGTGCCTCGTGGACCTGGGCGTGCCGCGGAACATCGAACCATCCGTCGGGGGTCTTGAGAACGTGTACCTGTTCGATATTGATGACCTGCAAGGGCTGGCTGCGCAGCATCAGTCTGAACGGGCCGAGGCTTCGGTTGAGGCGCAGGGCATCATTGACCAGAAGGTCGAGCTGTTTCTTGCTTGGCGCCAAGCAGAACTGCTGAGGGCTCCCGGATGCGGACCTACGTTCTCGGCACCCGCGGCAGCCCGCTAGCGCTCTGCCAGGCCCGGATGGTGCAGACGCTCTTGGAGGAGCGCGCGCCCGGCTGCTCGATCGAGCTCAAGACACTGAAGGCGCAGGCAGACCAGAACCCGGAGCTGCCGCTGGCGGCGATGGGCGGCGAGGGCGTGTTCGTCAAAGAGCTGGAAGCGGCGCTGCTGGAGCGTCGGGTGGACTTTGCGGTCCACAGCTTGAAGGATGTGCCGCTCGAGACACCGGCTGGCTTGCGGATTGCCGCGGTGTTGGCGCGCGAAGAGCCGCGCGACGCGCTCATCTCGCGCGAGGGGCAGGGGTTTGAGGCGTTGCCGCAGGGGGCCAGGATCGGGACTTCGAGCGCGCGGCGGGGCAGTCAGCTGCTGCACCACCGGCCGGACCTGACGATGCTTGAGATCCGCGGCAATGTGGATACCAGGCTGCGCAAGCTGCAGGAAGGCCGGTACGATGCCATCGTGGTGGCGGCGTGCGGGTTGATCCGGTTGGGGCTTAAGGCACGCATCACCGAGCTGTTCGCCCTGTCGGTCATGCTGCCAGAGCCTGGCCAGGGAGCGCTGGCCATCGAGGCCCGGGCCGATGACCGCGAGGTCTTGGAACTGGTCAGGCGGCTCGAAGATCCGATCAGCCGCGCGTGCGTCGAAGCTGAGCGTGCTTGCTTGAAAGCCTTGGGCGGCGGCTGCCGGGTGCCGATCGCAGCCTTTGGCGAAGAATCGCAGGGCGTGTTGCGGCTGCATGCCGCGGTGTTGAGCCTGGACGGGCGGCAGCGCATCGAAGCGCAGGGGACCGGCCAGATCACCGAGCCGGCGCGCCTGGGACAAGACGTGGCTGCGCGGCTCGCGAAAGGCGGCGCGGCGGCGGTGTTGGCAAGCACGCGCTGAGCGCGGCAGAGACGGAGGGATGGGATGGAGACTGAGCTGGGGCTGTTGATGGGGCCGGTCGTGATCGGGATCCTGATGCTGGCGTTTTTCCTCTCCGGCATCCGCATTGTGCGGCCGACGTGCCGCGGGGTGGTGGAACAGCTGGGCAAGTACAGCCGCTTCGCCGAGCCAGGGTTTCACTGGATCGTTCCGGTGATCGAGCGCATGTACATCGAGAACATCACCGAGACGCTCGTGGAGGCCAATCCGCAGGAGATCATCACCTTCGACAACTTGAACGCGCGGGTGGATGCGCAGGTGTACTTCAAGGTCCGGGCGGATGAGGACAGCGTTAAGAATTCGCTCTATAACGTCAACAACGTCATGTACCAGATCGTGAACCTGGCCCGCACCACGCTGCGCAACATCATCGGCACGATGACGCTCAAGTCGGCCAACAGCGAGCGCGGCAAGATCAACGATGAGCTGCACAAAGTGCTCCTCAAGGAAACCGCCAACTGGGGCATCGAGATCGTCCGCACCGAGCTGAAGGAGATCGACCCGCCGCGTGACGTGCAGGAGACCATGAACAAGGTGGTCAAGGCGGAGAACGAGAAGATCGCGGCCGTGGACTACGCTACCGCCACCGAGACCGCAGCCGATGGTGAGAAGCGCGCGCAGATCAAGCGCTCCGAGGGCATCAAGCAAGGCCGCATCCTGCAGGCTGAAGGCGAGGCCGAGGCGATCCGGCTCGTGAACGAAGCGGCCGAACGGTACTTCGTCGGCAACGCCCAGATTTTGCGCAAGCTGCAGGCGGTGGAGCACGCGCTCCAGGAGAACGCGAAGATCGTGATCCCGGCCAATAGCGAGCTGGTCAATGTGATCGGCGATCTGGCTGGCCTGACCCCCATGAAGATCCCAGCGACGAGGTCGCCTGAAACGCGAACGTAAATCCGGTCTTTGCATAGTTGCGACGCGCCCGTAGCTCAATTGGATAGAGCGCTAGCCTCCGGAGCTAGAGGTTATGGGTTCGATCCCCGTCGGGCGCGCCATTTTCTCAATACGAGAGCGTCTGTCCCGCAGCGTGCTCGCCGGGCGCTTGCCGGCCCCACCGTGGCCGGCTGCGCTCAACCGTTTTCGCTCGCTCGTCGCATGATGCATGCGATGGCGACACCATGGCCGCGAGCGAAAACGGAAGCCGGCTCGCACGCCGCGTGACATCCGCTATTAGGTGAAACGACATGTCACGCCCTCCTATCGTGTCATTGGTTGGAGCAGGGCCGGGGGATCCAGGCCTGCTGACCCTCCGCGGCCAGGAGTTGCTGGCTGCGGCGGATGTCGTGGTCTATGACCACCTGGTCAGCGACGGGGTGCTCACCCATGCCCGGCCGCAGGCTAAACGCATCTACGTCGGCAAGCAGGCCAGCCACCACACCCTCTCCCAGGAGAAGATCAACGCGCTCCTGATTAAGGAAGCCAAGGCTGGCCGCCGCGTGGTCCGCCTGAAGGGCGGCGACCCGACGGTGTTCGGCCGCGGCGGCGAAGAAGCCCTCGCCCTGGCCAAGGCCGGCATCCGGTTTGAGATCATCCCAGGCATCACCAGCGCCATCGCAGCCGCCACGTACGCCGGCATTCCGGTGACGCACCGTGAGATGGCCTCCTCGATGGCCATCCTGACCGGCCATGAAGACCCGTCCAAGCCGTCCAGCGCGATCCGATGGGACCGGCTGGCCACGGCCTGCGACACGATCGTCTGCCTCATGGGCGTGGGCACGCTGCCCGAGGTCACGCAGCAGCTGATCCGCCATGGCCGCGCCTCGCGCACGCCGGCCGCGGTCATCGAATGGGGCACGACCCCGCGGCAGCGGACCATCACCGGCACATTGGCCACAATTGCCGGCGAAGTCCGCCGGGCCAAGCTGCAACCGCCGGCGGTGCTCGTTGTCGGCGAGGGGGTAAAGCTCCGCGACCGGCTGAACTGGTTCGAGACCAAGCCGCTCTTCGCGCACCGGATCCTCGTGACCCGCGCCGCTGATAAAGCGCAGGAGCTGGCGGGACAGTTAGAAGCGCTGGGCGCGGCCGTGGAACGGTTGCCGGCCATCGAGCTGGTCTCAGTGGCAGCCAACGGCGCGTTCAAGCAGGCGGTCCAGGCGCTGCCGCAGACCGACTGGGTCTTCTTCACAAGTCCTGAGGGGCTGGGCTGGTTCACCAAGATGTTGAAGCCGTACCGGAAGGATGCCCGGTCCCTGGCCGGCTGCCGCATCGGCGCCATCGGCCCGAAGACCGCATTGGCCATCGAGCAAGCCGGGTTGCACGTGGATTTCGTGCCGCGCCGCTATAGCCAGGAAGGCGTGCTGCAGGATCTGCCCAAGCAGGTGTTGGCCGGACGCCGCGCCGTGATTTTCAGCGCCGAAGGCAGCCGCGACGTCCTGACCAAGGGGTTGAAGGCGCGCGGCATGCGCGTGGCGAAGGTGCCGATTTACCGTACGCGGTTGCCGGCCGCGCTGAAGGCGCGCATCACCGGGATCGCTGCTCAGCCGTGGGACCTGGTGACGGCGACCTCGGCCAGCTGCGTGGACCACTTCAGCCAAGCGCTGCGCGCCGTCGGCAAAGGGACTCTCATCAAGCAGTTGCGGTTTGCCTCCATCGGCCCGGTGACCTCGCAGGCGGTCCGAGCAGCCGGCGGCCGCGTGGCGGTCGAGGCGACGGTCTCAACCATTGACGGACTCGTGGAGGCGATCCAGCGATACGCCATGAAAGGACGACGATGACTGCCTATCGCCCGCGCCGGATGCGCCGCACCGAATCTGCCCGCCGACTGATTCGCGAAACGCATCTCTCACCCGATCAGTTGGTCATGCCGCTCTTCGTGCGCCCAGGCAAGAGCGTCCGTGTGCCGATCGCCACCATGCCGGGCCAATTCCAGTTCTCGGTGGACCAGTTGGCCAAAGAGGCCGACGAGCTGTTCCACACCGGGGTGCCGGCGATCCTGCTCTTCGGCCTGCCGGCTGGGCCGAAGGATGAGAAGGGCAGCGGCGCGTACGCGAAAGACGGCATCATCCAGCAAGCGGTGCGCGCGGTGAAAGACCGGGTGCCGGAACTGCTGGTCATGACGGATGTGTGCCTGTGCGGCTATACAAGCCATGGGCATTGTGGAGTGCTCAGGACGCGGGGCAAGGGGCGAGGGGCAGGGGGCAAGGGAACGGCAAAGGCGAAGATCAAGTACCCTGCGTATAAGGAAGGCGAGTTTTGGATCGACAACGACGCGACGCTGGAGCTGCTGAGCCGCGTGGCGGTCTCGCATGCCCAGGCCGGCGCTGACCTGGTGGCCCCGTCGGACATGATGGACGGCAACGTGGGCGCGCTCCGCAAGGGGTTGGACGCGGCCGGGTATTCGCAGACAGCGATCATGGGCTACTCGGCTAAATTTGCCTCCAGTTTTTACGGGCCGTTCCGCGAGGCAGCGGATTCAGCGCCGGCCTTCGGCGACCGGCGGACGTACCAGATGGATCCGGCCAATGTCGAGGAGGCGGTGCGCGAGGCACGGCTGGACGTGGCCGAGGGCGCAGACATCATCATGGTGAAGCCGGCCCTGGCATACCTGGACGTGATCTGGCGGATCAAGCAAGCGCTGCAGCACCCGGTGGCGGCCTTCAACGTGAGCGGCGAGTACTCGATGGTCCGCGCCGCTGCGGCCCGCGGCTGGATGGCGGAGCGGCCGGCGTGGTTGGAGATGCTGCTTAGCCTTAAGCGCGCTGGCGCTGACATCCTGATCACCTACTGGGCCAAGGACGCAGCCAAGCTGCTCTCATGAAACGACGGACGACAGTAACTCGCAACTCTCCTCTGGTTGGGGGAGTGAACAGCCCGGTGCGCGCCTTCAAGCATGTCGGCGGCACGCCGCTCGTGGTGCGCGCAGGCCAAGGCAGCCAGATCGTCGATGTCTCCGGCCGCCGGTACATTGACCTCATCATGGGGTGGGGAGCCTTGATCCACGGGCACCGGCCAGCCCTGGTCCTCGGTGCGCTGCGCAACGCGTTGGCACGCGGCACCGTGTTGGGGCTGACGCAGCCGGCAGAGTGTGAGCTTGGGAGGCTTGTCCTGGCCGGCGTGCCGTCGGCCGAGCAAGTGCGGTTCACGGTCTCCGGCACCGAAGCGTGCATGACCGCGCTCCGGCTCGCCCGCGCTGCCACAGGCCGCGCAGGGTTCTTAGCGTTCGACGGCTGTTACCATGGGCACGCCGATACGCTGATGGCCGGCCAGACGGCCGGCATTCCCGAAGAGCTGTCGCGCCATCGGTTGAGCGCGCCGTACGGGGATCTGGACGCGGCCAAGGCCGTCATGCGGCGCGAGAGCTCGCGCATCGCGGCGATCATTGTTGAGCCGGTGGCTGCGAACATGGGGGTGGTGGTCCCGCCGGTCGGATTTCTGGCCGGACTGCGACGGCTCGCGGATGCGCATGGCGCCATCTTGATCTTCGATGAAGTCGTGACAGGGTTCCGGCTCGGGCCGCAGGGAGCGCAAGGCGCCTTCGGCGTGGCGCCGGATCTGACGACGCTGGGGAAGATCATCGGCGGCGGCATGCCGATCGGCGCGGTGGCCGGGCCGCGGCGCCTCATGCGCCGCCTGGCCCCTGAAGGCGATGTGTATCATGCCGGCACCTTCGCCGGGCATCCGCTCAGCATGGCCGCCGGGATCGCGGCGTTGCACGCGCTGGCCGCACATCCGCCGTATACGCGGCTTGAGCAGGCGACCCGCCGCCTGACCGCGACGCTGCAGGCCACGGCCGCGGCGGCCGGCGTGCCGGTGGCGATCAACCAAGCCGGCTCCATGTTCACCGTGTTCTTTTCCTCCGTTCCGGTCCGAACGCTAGCCGAGGCGCAGGGCAGTCGGCGCGATCGGTTTGCTGTTTGGGCCAACGAGTTGCGCCGGCGCGGCGTGCTGGTGCCACCCTCGCCGATGGAAGCGTGTTTCTTATCCACGGCGCACACCGCCTCGCAGGCAACGCGCGTCGCCATCGCTGCCGTGGCCGCGTTCCGGAAGGCCAGAGGATGAGCGTGATGGCCGCAGCCGAGCCCCTGATCACCGGCGAGGCGAAACGCCCGTTCATCCAGCGCCTGTTCACCGATATCGCGCCACGGTACGATGCGTTCAACCGGCTCACGAGCTGCGGCCTGGACCAAGGCTGGCGCCGCGTCGCCCTCCGGGAAGGGCAGGTGCGTCCTGGCCAGCGCGTGCTGGATGTGTGCGCCGGCACCGGCGATTTAGCGCTGCTCGCCGCAGAGTACGTCGGGGAGTCCGGATCAGTCGTCGGCACCGATATGAACCCAGCCATGCTCTCCCGTGCGCGGCAGAAGCGCTCCCGCGGCGCGGCCGTGGACTGGCTGCAGGCTGACACGCTGACCCTGCCGTTTCCTCCCGCCAGCTTCGATCGCGTGACCGTCGGATTCTCGACGCGCAACCTGGTGGACCTAAGTGCCGGGTTGCGCGAGATGGTTCGCGTGTTGCGTCCAGGCGGCCGGCTGATCATCCTGGAGACCGGCCGGCCAAGCAACGCCTTCGTGCGGCTCAGCTACCAGGCCTACCTCTTCACCGCGGCCCGCGCGATCGGTTGGGTGCTCACCGGAAAACTGTGGCCGTTCACCTACTTAGCGCGGTCGGTGCAAGCCTTCATCACACCGGCTCAGATGGTCCGTGCGTTGGACGACGCCGGCGCGCCGGCACGGTATCTCCCGCTGGCCGGCGGCTTGGCGAGTCTCTTCATCGCCACGAAGAGAGACGGATGACGGTGGCCACGAAGGCGCAGCCCTCCGGCGCACTGGACCTGTCCCCGATCCAGCCGGAGCTGGAGGCGGTGACGCAGCGCATCCTCGCAGCGCTTGAGGACCCGGTGGCTAAATCAGTGACCTACCTCATCACCGCCGGCGGCAAGCGGTTGCGCCCAGCGCTCGTGCTGCTCGCAGGCCACACCGGCCCGTCGCCGGACCGTGCCGGCCTTATCGAGGCGGCCGCGGCGGTGGAGCTGATCCACACCGCGACGCTGATCCACGACGACATCATCGACCGCTCGCCGACGCGGCGCAATCAGCCGACGTTCCACTACCGGTGGGGCACCGAGCGCGCCGTGCTGATGGGCGACTACCTGTACGCGACCGCGTTCACGATGATCGCCGGCCTGCGGACGCCGGAGATCATGCGCATCATGGCGCGCGTGTGCCAGGAACTCTCGCGCGGCGAGCTGCACGAAGTGGATGCGCGCTTTCGCTTGCATTTGACGGAAGCGGATTACTTCAGTATCATCGCGGACAAAACCGCCTCGCTCATTGCGGGCTGCTGCCGCTCCGGCGCGTTGCTCGGCGGCTACGCCCCGCAGGCGGTGGAGTCCTGGGGCACGTTCGGGCAGCAGTTCGGCATGGCGTTTCAGATCACCGATGATTGCTTGGACTTGACCGGCAGCGCTGAGGAGCTTGGGAAGTCGGTGCACGCAGACCTTGACAAAGGTGTGGTGTCGCTGCCGATCATCTACCTGGCCGAAGGGCTCTCCCCGGCGCAGCGCGCGAAGCTTTTCGGGCGTTCCACCGGCCGGGCGCTGTCGCCGGCGGCGCTGGCGCGCATCATGCGCGCGGCGGTGCGTGGGGGCGCGGTCGCGCGCGCCGAGGCGCGGGCCAGGGCACTGGGTGAGCAGGCCCGCGAGGCGCTGCGCGGTGTGCCGTCCAACGGCTTGGCCGAGACGGTCGGCGCATTGGCCGCGTACGCGACGACCCGCCGGAACTGATGCGATGAACCTTGGTTGGGGCGAGTGGCTCGTGATCCTGGCGGTGGTGCTGCTCTTCGTCGGGGCCAAACGGCTGCCGGAGATCGGCAAATCGCTGGGCGAGGCGATTCGCGAGTTTCAGAACGCCAGGCGCGGCCATGACCGCGGCGAACCGCCGAAAGGTTCTTGACCGCGATGGGTGAGGGCACGACCCCGGAGGGTCCTCCGCCGTCGCTCTGGGAGCGGCTCGAGGAGCAGTTCGGCCGGCGCCAGTTCCTGCTCAAATCCGGCTGGGCATTTTTCTGGGTCTTCTGCGGCGGCTTTTTGCTCTCCAACCTGCGCTACCTCTTCCCGAATGTCCTCTACGAAGCCCGCCTCTCCTTCAAAGCCGGCAAGCCGGACGAGTACCCGCTCGGCTTAAGCACCCGGTGGAAAAACACGCACCGGGTCTGGATCGTGCGCGATGCGCGCGGCTTCTACGCGTTCTGGGCCCGGTGCACGCACTTAGGGTGCACGCCCAACTGGTTCGACGCGGAAAGCCGGTTCAAATGCCCGTGCCACGGCTCCAACTTCAACAAAGACGGCGACGTGATCGCCGGCCCGGCGCCCAAGCCGCTGTGGCGGTGCGCGATCCAGATCGCGGATGACGGGCAGCTCTTGGTCGACAAGGCGCGGTTGGAGAACCGGCCTGGGCTGCGCGAGACCGGCGACTTCTTCCTCCCGATGGCGTCCGCCTGATGCCTGAGCCGTTCAACGTGATGGGCACCGTCAAGAAGACCAAGCTCTGGAAGTCGATCTTTCGCCACGACTTCGCCGATACGCCGCGCACGCGGATGCTGCGCATCTTCGGCAACGTGTTTCTGCACCTGCACCCGGTCCGCGTCGCGAAGGACGCGATCCGTATCACCTACACCTGGGGCCTCGGCGGCATCTCCTTCTTCCTGTTCCTCGTCCTGACCGTCACCGGCATCCTGCTCATGTTCTACTACCGGCCGGCCAGCAGCCTCGCGTACCAGGACATCAAGGACCTGACCTTTGCGGTCACGCTGGGCGGCTTCCTGCGGAACATGCACCGCTGGGCGGCCCACCTGATGGTCGTCGCGGTCATCTTCCACATGGTGCGCGTCTTCCTGACCGGCGCGTACAAGCCGCCGCGCGAGTACAACTGGGTGGTGGGCGTCATCCTGCTCGTCATGACGCTGTTCCTCAGCTACACCGGCTACCTGCTGCCGTGGGACCAGCTCGCGCTGTGGGCGGTCACGGTGGGCGCGCAGATGGGCGCCAACTCCCCGATGCTGGGCAACGAAGGGCCGTTCAGGCTGCCGTTCATCACCAATGCGAACGATGCGCGGTTCATGCTCATCGGCGGCACCGCCATCGGCGACGCCACGCTCATCCGCTTCTACGTCCTGCACTGCATCGCGGTGCCGTTTCTCTTCTGCATCTTCCTGTGCGTCCATCTTTGGCGCGTGCGGAAGGACTCGTTCTCGGTCCAGACCGGGCCGAAGGTGGACGTCTGGCCGCACCTGGTCTCGCGCGAACTGGTGGCGGCGCTGCTCATGATGCTCATCCTCGTCGTCTGGTCCATGATGATGAACGCGCCGCTGGAAACCATGGCGAACATCAACGTCACCCCGAACCCATCCAAGGCGCCGTGGTACTTCCTGGGGCTGCAAGAGCTGCTCGTGTACTTCGACCCGTGGATCGCCGGAGTCGTGCTGCCGACGGTCATCGTGGTCGGCCTGATGGCCATCCCGTACGTGGACACGAACCCCAAGGGCGTAGGGACCTGGCCGAAAATGGCTTGGAGCCGCCGGGGGGTTCTTCCGGTGTGGACGCCCACCGAACGGCCTTTTGCCGTGTCGGTCTTCATGCTGGGCCTGGTCATGTGGTTCACCTTGATCTTTATCGGGGTGTACTGCCGCGGGCCGAACTGGGAATGGTACTGGCCGTGGGAGGCCTGGAGCCACCGGCGGATCACCAAGCTGACGCTGAAGAACATCCCGAACCTCTACGGCGCCGCGGTCCTGCTCGCGTACTTCGCGCTGGGCACGCCGCTGCCCAAAGCGGTGAAGGACAAGATCGCCTCCATCGCCGGGCCGAAGGCGCCGTCCGTGGCCTCGGTCGCGATGCACCTGGGGCTGGGCGCAGTGATGGCGCTGGCCATTTTCGTGCCGATCCTCATCGCGCCGGACGCCGACTACCCGCTGCGCAGCAAGTACACGACCCTGTTTGAGGCGCTGGGCCGGTCCACCAACGCGCCGGTGCCGCAGCTCATGTACCGGCTCGTGCAGCAGCTCGGGCCAGGCCTTGGGTACGCGGCGGTTGGCGCGCTCATCGCATCCGCGGCCGGCATCCTCGGCTGGGGCTGCCTTCGTTTCGCCAAGATGAAGGACGAGTTGTATGAACAGCTCGGCCTGATCAAGTACAGCCTCGTGATCGGGCTGTACTTGATGATGATGGGCGTGCTCGGCAAGATCATGCTGCGGCTGCTCTTCGGCCTGAAGTACCTGCTCAGCTTTCCGCCGGTCAATTTCAACATCTGATGAAGCGCCTCCTCTTCATGCTGTTCTCAGCCGCGCTGGCGGCGCTGTTCCTGGCCGCGCTGTGGCAGGACGCCAACCGCGGCTGGGGCCGGTACCAGCGGCAGTTCTTCGGTTCGCTGGAGAAGAGCGAGCGGAAGCTCTCCGGCGGGGGCGGGATCAAACAGCTCATCATCAAAGACTTCGACCGCGTGGACCGGTGCACCACCTGCCACTTGGCCATGGAGCGGCCGCAGCTGGCGATGGATGCGCAGCCGTTCATGGCGCACCCAGGCCAGTACCTGGCATGGCACCCGGTCGAGAAGTTTGGCTGCACCATCTGCCACGGCGGGCAAGGGCTCGCCACCGAGGTGGAAGCGGCGCACGGGGACGTGGCGCATTGGAATGAGCCGTTGCTCCGCGGCCCGCTCGTGCAGGCCGCTTGCTATAAATGCCACGGGGACCTGGGGCCGGTCGCGCAGTACGTGCCGCAGTTGATGCAAGGCATGCAGCTATTCACCGCGAAGGGCTGCTATGGCTGCCACGCGGTCACGAAATACGGCAAGGAGTTCGGCCAGACGGTCTCGGTGGATTTGAGCGAAATTGGGTCCATGCCGCACGAGTTGATGACCGCGGACTTTGAGATGATGCCGCCGCCGCATGACCGCATCCATTGGCTGGCGCGCAAGCTGGCCCATCCGCGCGCGCTCAACCCAGGCGTCCGCATCGAGCGCCTGCCGCCTGGCGAAGAGGAAATCTTCCCCAGCGCCATGCCGCATTTTGGGCTCTCGGACGACGAGATCGCCGCGCTGTCCACCTACCTGCTGGGCCTGACCCATGAGGACCTGCCGGCGTCCTACGTCCGCCCGCCGCTTCCGCAGCCTGAGCCGGTGTACGCCTCGGCCGTGGAGCGGGGCAAAGCCGTGTTCGACACGTTCGGCTGCGCGGCGTGCCACGGCCCAGGCGGTCTGGGCGGCCGGCAGAACTTTAACGCAGGGTTGGGCGGGGAAGCCCCCTCGCTCGCGTTTACGAAAGCGTACTACGGCAACAACATCGACGCGCTTAAACACGTGATCCGCAACGGCCGGCAACCGGCCCCGCGGGCCGATGTGAACCGGCCCAACCCGTCGTTGTACATGCCGGCATGGAAAGACCGGATTCCGGACGAGGACATGGACGCGCTCATCCAGTACCTGCTCTCGCTCGCCAACAATCTTCCGCCCGTCGCGCCCGCGACCGAGGCAGAGGCCCCGAGCGCCACTCGCTAGCCTCGTCATAACCTGCTCAGCCCCCGTGGTATAATGCGCCCATGATCGCGTCTCGCATCCTCGTCGCCATGAGCGGCGGCGTTGACAGTTCAGTCGCCGCCGCGCTGCTGGTCGAGCAGGGCCATAACGTCTCCGGCGTCACGCTCCAGCTCTGGGGCAAGGATGTCTGCGTCTCCTCAGGGACTCGGTTGTGCTGTTCGGTCCGCGATGCGCTGGATGCCAAGGCGGTCGCTCATCGGATCGGCATCCCGCACCAGACGCTTGAGCTGACCGAGCTGTTCCGCGAGAAGGTGATTAACTATTTCGTGGACGGGTACCGCCAAGGGCTCACGCCCAACCCGTGCATTGCGTGCAACGACCACATCAAGTTCGGGGCGCTCCTGCAGTTCGCGGACGCCCAAGGCGTGGACCTGGTTGCGACCGGGCACTACGCCCGCGCATCGCAGGATGCGGCCACTGGCCGCTGGATGCTGCAGCAGTCCACCGACCCTCGCAAGGACCAATCGTACGTCCTGTTCAACCTGACCCAGGCCCAGTTGGCGCTGGCCAGGTTCCCGCTGGGTGAGCTGTCGAAGGACGCGGTGCGTGACCTCGCCCGCCGCTTTGGGCTGGCCACGGCGGAAAAGCCGGACAGCCAGGACGTGTGCTTCGTGCGCGACGGGAACAAGGACGGATTCCTCCGCAAGGAACTGCCGCTGGCGGCGGTGCCTGGGCCCATCACCGACGTGGACGGCCGGCGTTTGGGGCAGCACGATGGATTGCTCGGCTACACGATCGGCCAACGGGAAGGGCTGGGGCTGGCGCTGGGATATCCGGTGTATGTCATCGGTCTGGATCAGCCAGGCAATCGTGTGATCGTGGGTCCGCGCGAGGCGCTGCTGCAGCACCAGTGCGTGCTTGAGCGGGTCAATTGGGTGTCCATCCCCGAGCCGAAGGCCTCCATCCGCGCCTCGGTCAAGATCCGGTCGCGGCACGAGCCGGCGGCCGCATGGATCGAGCCGGCGGTGGATGGCCGGACGCGCATCACCTTCGATGCGCCCCAACCCGCGGTCACCCCGGGCCAGGCCGCCGTGTTCTACGACGGCGCGCGCGTGCTGGGTGGCGGGTGGATCTCGGCGAATGACGATTGTCGAACGTCGAATGTCGAATCGCTTGCAGCACAAGCTTGACCAGGTCCGCGCCGAGCTGCGCGCGCTCGGCCGCGTCGCGGTCGCGTTCTCCGGCGGCATCGACTCGACCGTGCTGCTGGCTTTGGCGTGCGAGACGCTCGGGCCTGACGCGGTGCTCGCGGTGACGGCGGATTCAGCCTCGCTGGCCCGCGCAGAGCTTGCCAACGCGCGCCGGTTGGCTGCGCGACTCGGCGTCCCGCACCTCGTGATTGCCACCGCCGAAACCGCCAACCCCCGGTACCAGGCGAACGCGTCGGATCGATGCTACATCTGCAAACAGACGCTGTTCGAGGAATTGGAGCCGCTGGCCGCCGCGCGCGGCATGGCGATCGTCTACGGCGCGATCGGCGATGACGTGGCGGCAGCGCGGCCAGGCCAGCAGGCTGCGGCCGAGCGCCGGGTGCGCGCGCCGTTGCAATCGGCCGGCATCGAGAAGTGGGAAGTCCGCGAAGCCGGCCAGGCGCTGGGCCTGCCGAACTGGGACACGCCGCAGAACGCGTGCCTGGCCTCCCGCATCCCGCATGGCCAGCCGGTGACCGAGCAGAAGCTTGGGCAGGTGGAAGACGCGGAAGCGTTCCTGCGCTCCCGCGGGTTCCGGCAAGTGCGGGTCCGGCACTTGGGCGAGAAGGCGCGGGTCGAAGTGGAGCCTGGGGCCATCGACAGGTTCCGTGACGAGGAACTCTTCGCAGCCACCGTTGCGCGGCTGCACGCCTGTGGCTTTCAGGCCATCGAGATCGACCCGTACGGATATCGCCCCGGCGGCGCGGACGCCTGAGGCCGCTGTCCGGGAGAAAGAGGTTGTTGTCCCTCCGGCAGGTTACTACAATGGCTGTTCTCTCCACTGCGCAGGCAGGCGCGGTGGATGACACGGACTCCTAGGAGGCCCCATGTTCAAAGAATTCAAAGAATTCGCCATCAAGGGCAACGTCATCGACATGGCGGTCGGTGTGATCATCGGCGGCGCGTTCGGGAAGATCGTCAGTTCGTTGCTGGCGGATGTGCTGATGCCGCCGATCGGCATGCTGATGGGCAACGTGGACTTCTCCAGCCTGTTCTTCAGCCTCAACGGCCAATCCTATCCGTCCCTGGCCGCGGCCAAAGAGGCCGGGGCGCCGACGCTGAATTACGGCGTGTTCTTGAACACGACCATTGATTTCATCATCGTGGCGTTCGTGATCTTCATGGTCATCAAGCAGATCAACCGGTTGAAGCGCCAGGAAGCGGCCGCCCCGACGCCACCGCCCAGCACCAAGGAATGCCGCTACTGCTGTTCGGCTGTTCCCCTGAAGGCCACACGGTGCGCGCACTGCACCTCGGACCTCTCCGGCTCCGGCGAACGGACTCCGGTCTTGTCCCGTTAAGCTGAAACTGTTCATTGTAGCGACAAGGCGGTGTAGCTCAGTTGGTAGAGCAGCGGACTCATAAGCCGCGGGTCGCCGGTTCGAATCCGGCCGCCGCCACCATTTCCCCATGCCACGCTTAAAGTCGCCCATCGCAGTCATCGCCTTCACGGTCTTCATTGACCTGGTCGGCTTCGGCATCGTGATCCCGATCCTGCCGCTGTACGCCGAGCACTTCGGCGCCTCACCTTTTACGATCGGCTGCCTGGTGGGCATCTACTCGGCGATGCAATTCGTGTGCGCGCCGCTGTTGGGCAAGCTTTCGGACCGGATCGGCCGACGGCCGGTGCTGCTGGTGAGCATCGCCGGCACCGCGCTGGGCTTTCTCCTCATGGGTCTGGCGCGGTCGCTCTGGGTCCTCTTCGCCGCGCGCATCATCGACGGCGTCACGGGCGGCAACATCTCCACGGCCCAGGCGTACATTGCCGACGTGACATCGCCGCAGCAGCGCTCCCGCGCCATGGGCATCATCGGCGCGGCGTTCGGCCTGGGCTTCATCATCGGCCCGGCGATCGGCGGGCTGATGAGCCACTTCTCCATCGGCGCCCCCTTCTTCTTCGCGGCGGCGCTGGCCGCGGCGAACACGCTCGCGGTGTTCTTCATCCTGCCGGAGAGCCTGGCCCCTGAGCTTCGCGGGCGCCCGGACACCGCGGCAGTGCCCAGCCATCTCTGGGAGCTGCTCCGCGGGCGCGAGCACCAGGTCCTGCGCCGCCTCACCGTCACGTATTTCCTGGTGACGGCGGCCTTCTCGATGCTCACCGCCACGTATCCGCTGTTTGCGTCACACCACTTCGGGTTCGGCGCGCCAGGCATCGGGGCGATCTTCGCCTGCATTGGGCTGGTCGGCGCGCTGGTGCAGGGCGTGTTCCTCGGGTGGCTGTTGAAGCGAATCTCGGATCAGCGGCTGATCCTCGCCGGGATCGTGGTCCTGGCTGTCGGGTTCATCTGGCTGCCGGTGACGGTTGGCATCGCGGCGCTCATGGGGGCGACCGCCGCGATCGCCATCGGGCATGGCCTTCAGGCAGCGCCCATCAACGGCCTGGCGTCGCGGCACGTCGGTCCGGCCGGGCAGGGACGAGTCTTGGGGTTGATGCAGTCGACGGCCAGCCTGGCGCGCATGGTCGGCCCGGTCCTCGGAGGCGTCCTACTGCAGCATGACGCGATGCAGGCCGCGGCCTCGTACGGCCGGACCCCGTATTGGATCGGCGCGGCGATCCTCGTGGGCGCGCTGGTTTCGGCTGCCAAGTTATAACGCGCTGATGCATGGCGTGGACCTGCAACCGCTGATCGAGCAGTACGGCGCCTGGGGCGTCCTCATCGGGATGACGCTCGAGTCCAGCATCATGCCGGTGCCGTCCGAAGCCGTGATCCTGGCGGCCGGCTACCTCGGCATTCCGCTGACGACGATCGTGTGGGCCGGATCCATTGGCTCGACCCTCGGCGGGGCCATCGGGTGGGCGCTGGGCCGCTCCGGCGTGCGGTGGTTCTTTGACCGGTACGGGAAGTGGATCGGCATCACGACGGCGCGGCTCGCCAAATTCGACGCGTTCGCAGTGCGCTACGGGGTGTGGGGCGTGCTCATCGGGCGCCTGATCCCTGTGGTGCCGTTTAAGGTGTTCTCGATCGCCGCGGGGATGGGCAAGGTCCCGTTCTGGCCGTTCGTCGGCATGACCCTGGCCGGCGTCATCCCGCGCCTCATCATCCTGGCCGTGGCCGGCGACTGGCTGCGCAAGTCCACCGTGCCCACGCTGATCGTGTTGGCGGCGTTGGGCGTGGGGATGTACGGGCTGCAGCAGTGGCACGCGAAGACGCAGCGGCCAAGGTAGCCTTCCCCATGCTGCGCCCGTATAATGCCCCCATGCACACGCGCGTCTTGCTCATCGCCGCACTGTTCTGGATCGCCGGACCGGCAGCCGCCGCTCCGGCGCCCAGCCCGAAAGCAGCCGAAGCGCTGGAGCTGCTGAAGTCCCACGACGAGTACCAGCGCTCGCTGGGTTTCTTGCGGTTGGAGGCGCTGCGCGAGGCGGCCACCTTGCCGGTGATTCAGACGTACACGACGCACAAGGATGAAGAGACGCGCGCCTATGCCTGGCGGGCCGTGGCGGCCATTGCCGGCGCGCCTGCGGTCCCAGCGCTGCTCGAGGCGTACCGGACCGAAAAGTACGCCAAGGTCCGCCGCGCCATCTTGCTGGGCTTGGAGCCGTTGCAGGCCTCCTCGCCTGAGGTCTTGCCGGTCCTGATTGCGGCCATGCGCCACGCGGACCAAGCGCTGTGCATGACCGCGGTGGACATCGTCAGCCGCATCGACCATCCGGATGCCAGGGCCGCGGTCCTTGAGCGCGCCAAGAAAGAAGGCCGGCGCGACGTCCGCCGCGTGTTGAAAGCCGCAGCCGCCCGTCTTCAGTAATGCCGGCCGCGCCCGCGGCCATCAGCCGCCATCCCTTTCTCCTCCACGTCCGTGACGCCATCCGTGTCGGAGCGTTGCTGCGACGCGGAGAACGCGTGGTGATCGGGGTTTCGGGAGGCGCGGACTCGATGGCGCTGTTCCACGTCCTGGCCTTCCTCGCTCCGGCGCATCGCTGGAAACTGCAAGCCGTGCATATCGATCACCAGCTCCGGGAGGCCTCGGCCGAGGATGCACGGTTCGTCCACACGCAGGCCGGGATGTTGGGGATTCCGTGCCTGATCGAGCAGCGCAACGTTGCGGCCGCGTGCCAAGCGGCCGGGTGGTCGCTCGAGGACGGCGCTCGGCGCGTGCGCTATGAGGCGCTCAAAGAGGCGGCTGGACGCTTCTCCGCATCGGTCATCGCGCTCGCGCACACTGGCGATGATCAAGCCGAGACCGTGCTGTTGCGGCTGCTCCGCGGCACCGGGCTGACCGGGCTGGCTGCGATGGCTCCGACACGGTCCTGGGGGACGCTCAACATCGTCCGCCCGTTGCTTGCGCTGACCCGCGCAGACGTCATCGGGTTCCTCGAGGCGTCCGGCCTGCGCTGGCGCGAGGATGCGAGCAACACAGACCTGCGGTTTCTGCGCAATCGCATCCGCCACGAGGTGCTGCCCTCGCTGGAAGCCATCAACCCGTCGATCCGCGACGCGCTGCGGCAGCTCGCCGATCAGAGCCGGGCCGATTCCGCGTTCCTCGAGGCCCAGGCCAAGCGGCTGCGGTCGCGCATCATCAAGCCGGCCGGGCCAGGGCAGGTGCGCGTGCGCGTCACATTGCTGCGACGCCTCGCCCTGGCGTTGCAGCGGCAGCTGATCCGCGATGCGGTGGAAGCGGTGCAAGGCGACCTGACCGCGTTCGAGTTCAGGCACTGGCGGGAGATCGCACGGTTGCTGGCCCCGGGCCGGCGCGGCACCGCCCATCTGCCCGATGGGCTGCGGCTTTCCAGGGTCGGGGACGATCTGTTGTGTGAACTGACGCCATTTAGTATACTCACAAGACCATGAAGAGCCCCCGTCAGCCCAATCCACGACCGATTCCGCCGCCGACGCCCCCGCAACGGGCGCGGTGGATGTTCATCATGTTCGTCGTGCTCGGCTCGATCGCCCTCATGCGGGTCCTCTCCTTCTACGCCGGCCAGATCCACCGGCAGGTCACGTACAGCGAGTTCTACCGGCTCGTGCAGGAGAACCCGACCACGCAAGAGGTCGCCGTCGCCAAGCTGGTGGACAACCGCATCGAAGGCCGGCTCAAGGACGGCACCGTCTTCTACGTCTTTGTCCCAAGCCAGGACGATGACCTTATCAAACTCTTGCGCCAGAACGTGCCATCCTTCGACGTGCAGCCGGCCCAGGCCGGCTTTCTCGGCATCCTGATGGCGCTCTCGCCCTGGATCATCCTCTTCGGCATCATGTGGTTCGTCATGCGCTCCTCCCAGGGCGGCGGCCGCCTGCTGTCCTTCGGCAAGAGTCGCGCCCGCCTGGTGAACCCTGAGACCCGCACCCGCGTGACCTTCGATGATGTGGCCGGGATTGATGAGGCCAAGGAAGAGTTGAGCGAGATCATCGAGTTCCTCAAGGACCCGAAGAAGTTCACGCGCCTGGGCGGCAAGATCCCCAAGGGCGTGCTGCTGATCGGGCTGCCAGGCACCGGTAAAACGCTGCTGGCCAAGGCGGTGGCCGGCGAGGCAAGCGTGCCGTTCTACAGCATCAGCGGGTCAGACTTCGTCGAGATGTTCGTGGGCGTGGGGGCCAGCCGCGTGCGCGATTTGTTCGAGCAGGCGCGGCGCAACGCGCGCCAGGGCGGCAAGGGGGCCATCATCTTCATCGATGAGATCGACGCGGTCGGCCGGCAGCGGTTTGCCGGCATCGGCGGCGGCCACGATGAGCGCGAGCAGACTTTGAACGCCTTGCTCGTGGAGATGGACGGCTTCGAGACCGAGGGCGGCCTCATCCTGATGGCCGCGACCAACCGTCCGGACGTGCTGGACCCGGCGCTCTTGCGCCCCGGGCGGTTCGACCGCCAAGTCGTCATCAGCTTGCCGGACATCGTCGGCCGCGAGGCCATCCTCAAAGTCCACGTGCGGAAGATCAAGCTGGGCAAGGACGTCGATCTGAAGGCGGTCGCGCGGCAAACCCCTGGGTTCTCCGGCGCTGATCTGGCGAACCTGGCGAATGAAGCCGCCTTGCTGGCCGCCCGCAACAACAAGGATTCGGTCGGCACCGAAGAGCTGGCCGCGGCCACCGAGCGGGTCATCGCGGGTCCTGAGCGCAAGACCCGCGTCCTGAATGAGCGCGAGAAGCGGATCACGGCGTACCATGAGACCGGCCACGCGCTGGTGGCCTTGCTGATGCCGGACACGGATCCGCTGCACAAGGTCTCGATCATCCCGCGCGGCGCGCACGCGCTCGGCTACACCATGCAGCTGCCCATCGAGGACCGGTACACGATGAGCCGGCGCGAACTGACCGCCCGCATGACGGTGATGATGGGCGGCCGCGCGGCGGAAGAGATCGTCTTCAACGAGATCACGACCGGCGCGCAGAACGACATCGAGACCGCGACCGACATGGCCCGCCGCATGGTGTGCGAGTTCGGCATGAGCGACACGCTCGGCACCCTGGCGTACGGCCGGCGCGAGCGGCAGATGTTCCTGGGCCGCGACCTGTTCGAGGACCGCAATTACAGCGAGCAGACCGCGGTCCTGATCGACCAAGAGATCCGGCGGTTCATCGACGGCGCGTACGCGCGCGCCCACAAGATCCTGATCGAACACCGGGACGAGCTTGAAAAGGTCGCCAAGGTCCTGCTTGAGAAGGAAGTCCTGGACGGGGACGAGGTCAAGCGCCTCGCCGGCATCCAGGGCCCGGTCGCGTCCACCGCGCCGGCATCGCCGCTGGAGGCGCCCCACACGGGCAACGGCGGTGCGAACGTGTCCGGATCCACAGCGTAACGGCGCCGGGCAACCGGCCGCCACCATGCGAGCCCCAGCGCTCCTCATCCCGTGCGGCCGCCGCCGGCTCACGTACGCCGGCCAACCGCTCCTCATGGGCATCGTGAACATGACCCCGGACTCCTTCAGCGATGGCGGCGCGTTCACCAGTCCGCGCCATGCGGTGGCCCATGCGCTGCAATTGATCGAAGACGGCGCAGACCTGATCGACGTGGGCGGAGAATCCACCCGCCCAGGCGCGCGGCCGGTCAGCGCGGCACAGGAGCTGCGCCGCGTCCTGCCGGTGATCGAGCAGCTGGCAGCCAAGACGCGCGTGCCGGTGTCGGTCGACACTTCCAAAGCCGAGGTGGCTGCCGCCGCAGCACAGGCCGGGGCCTCGATCATCAACGACGTCACCGCCTTCGGCGACCCGGCCATGGCTGGCGTAGCGGCCGCATCAGGTTGCGCCGTCATCCTCATGCACATGCGCGGCACGCCCCGCACCATGCAGCGCAGGCTGCGGTACCAAGACGTGGTCAGCGACGTGCGCGCCTTCCTGGTGACGGCGGCCCGCCGGGCGCAGCGTGCCGGCGTGCGGCGCGACCGCATCCTGATCGACCCAGGCCTTGGCTTCGGCAAGACGCTCGCGCATAACGCGGCAATCATGCGCCATCTGAACGCGTTCGTCAGGACCGGCTACCCAGTTGTGCTCGGGTACTCGAGGAAATCATTCCTCGGCCGATGGCTGGGCGCGCCGGTGGGCGGGCGGCTGCCCGGGGACCTGGCGTGCCTGGCGCGCGCGCAGGCGCTCGGCGTGCAGCTTGTCCGGGTCCATGACGTGCGCGCAGCAGCCGGCTACCTGAAAGTGAGCGCATGCCTGGCATGAAAGTCCGGCTCGGGGTGAACATCGACCACGTGGCCACGCTGCGCCAGCAGCGCCGTGGCAAGACACCCGACCCGGTGGCCGCAGCGCGCTGGTGCGAGCGCGCCGGGGCCGACAGTATCGTCTGCCACCTGCGCGAGGACCGCCGGCACATCCAAGATGCGGACGTGGCGCGCATGCGCCAGGAGCTGCGCACCAGGCTGAACCTGGAGATGTCCATTGCGCCCAGCGTCGTCAAAGTCGCCCTCGCTGCCAAGCCGGACCAGATCACGCTCGTGCCGGAGCGCCGGCAAGAGCTGACGACCGAAGGCGGGCTGGACGTCGCACGGCTCTCCGGCCGCCTGAAGCGCCTGCTGCCGCAATTCAGCGCGCGCCGCATCCGGGTGGGCGTCTTCATTGATCCTGAGCCGAGGCAGATCAAGGCCACGCTCGCGTTGCGCGTGCCGGTCATTGAGCTGCACACCGGATGTTACGCTGAGGCCAGATCTGCCATTGCCAGGAAACGCGAGCTGACCGCCTTGCGCCGGGCCGCCGCCCTGGCCAAGCACTCTGGTCTGGCGGTCGCGGCTGGTCATGGACTGGACTACCGCAACGTCGGTCCTGTCGCCGCGATCCCTGAGATCGAGGAGCTGAACATCGGTTTCTCCATCATCGCCCGCGCCATCGAGGTGGGAATCAGCCAAGCGGTGCAGGAGATGATCGTGAGCATCCGCGATGCCCGCGCGTAAGCAGCTCTTGCTGGGCGCGCCGATCGGCTGCGGCGTGGATGTGGTGGACCTGCCGCGGTTTACGCGGGTGCTGCTGCGCGGCGGGGCAGCCTTCCGCCGGCGTGTGTTCACGCCGCGGGAGCTGGCGTACGCCAAGAACCGCCCGCGCACCGAGCTGCTGCACCTGGCCGGCCGGTTTGCGGCCAAGGAAGCCGTGATCAAGGCTATCTCCCAACTGGCCCCGGGCAGAGAACCAGCCATGCGGGATGTGGAGATCAAGAACGACCGGTATGGCCGGCCCTCCATCACATTGCACGGCAATCGCCGTGGCCGGTATCACATCTACGTCAGCCTCTCGCACGTGAAGTCAGTGGCGGTCGCCAGCGCGATTGTCACGCGATGATCTTAGTCCATAGTCCATGGTCCATAGACCATAGTAAGGGCAAGGGCCGTGAGCGATCCATGGACTATCGACTATGGACTATGGACTAAACATGGTTCCTGCGGGATTGCTTCCGGCTCGAAAGCCTGACGCGCACAAGGGCGACTTCGGCCGGGTATTCATCGTGGCCGGGTCCAAGGGCATGCACGGGGCTGCGGCCCTGTGCGTCCAGGGCTGCCTGCGCACCGGGGCCGGGCTGGTCACGCTGGGCCTGGCCAGATCACTGCACGATGCCATGGTGCAGAAACTGCCGCCCGAGGCGATGCTGAAGCTGCTGCCGGACACGAAAGAAGGCGCGCTGGCACTGGGCGCATTACCGGAGATCGTCTCCTTCGCGGATAAGATGGACGCGGTCGCTATCGGCCCAGGCCTGTCGCAGAATGCGCAGACCCAGGAGCTGGTCCGCGAAGCCGTGCCCAAGATCGTCAAGCCGTTGGTCGTGGATGCGGACGGACTCAACGCGTTAGCGGCTGATCCAGGCATTCTGAAGAAGCGGCTCCTGCCATGCATCCTCACCCCGCACGCCGGCGAAATGGGCCGGCTCATCAGACAATCGGCCGAGGATGTCCAGCGCGATCGGCAACGCACTGCGGTGGAGTTCGCGAAAAAGTACCAGGTCGTGGTGGTGCTGAAGGGGCAGGGGACAGTGGTTGCGGCGTACGATGGCCGGGTCTACGTCAACGACACCGGCAATCCTGGCATGGCTTCAGGCGGGGCCGGGGATGTGCTCACCGGCGTGATTGCTGCCCTCTTGGCGCAGAAGCTTGAGCTCTTCGATGCGGCCCGGCTGGGCGTCTACCTGCACGGGCTGGCCGGCGACTTGGCTGCCAAAGAGCGCGGCGACGTCGGCTTGCTCGCCTCGGACATAGCCGATAGAATACCGACAGCCATCCGCCAGTATCAGCAGCTGTCGGCGGGATAGAACCATTCCCGGGACGTTTCTCGAAGAGAAACGTCCCGGCTGTTCGACTTAGGCCGGTGTAGCTCCCCGGCCCGCCTCTTATGAGAGCCGGGGCGGGCAGGGGTAGAGCAGCTGCTTGGCAGAAACGAAATTGTGTTGCCGACGTAGCTCAGAGGTAGAGCGGCTCTTTTGTAAAGAGCGGGTCGGGGGTTCAATTCCCTCCGTCGGCTCCATTGAAAACATGCATCATCTCGGGCAGGTACCTGAGCGGCCAAAAGGACGTGGCTGTAAACCACGCGGGCTAACGCCCTACCCAGGTTCGAATCCTGGCCTGCCCACCATTTTCGCTATCGGAAGACTGCGGCGAAAATGGTAGAGCATTCGAGATGTGAGTAGTAGAAATGAGGCAGGCGAACATCTCGAATGCGGTCTAATCTCTAATCTCTAATTTCTAATCTCTTGAGGACCGCCTTTATGCCCACGCCGAACCCATCCCTGCCCACTCTAATTGAGTAAATCCTCACCATGAAGAAAAGACAGACCGCAGTCCGAATCGCTCGCCCGAAGACTGAGATGGTCGCTCATTTAAAGCATCATTTACGGCTCCTGAAAGAGCATATGCAGAAGGTTGTAGCGGGGGATGATGCATACTGCGGCGAAGTCGCGGCCAAACTGCGGTTACTTGTTTATGAAGGCGGCACTAATAAGGCACTGCTGCTCAATTTGATGGACGAATACAATATTCATCCAACAATCACAATTAACGGTCCGCCTGTTATTGAGGTGCCTCCAGGTTATCCACGCCCAGGGTCGGTAGTAAAGCTACGAGAATACCTAGAAGGATATGTTTACTTCGTGCATGAAGAGGGAACTCACTATGAGGTCAGTGCAAAAAAGCTAATCTGGATGTGGGCGTCTCAAGCCGGCGGGGCACACGAGGATGAGGCTCTCGACCCCGAGTTCGCAATCCCTCGTAATCTAAGGCTTCGTATCGTTGGCGCACCACCCCTTAACGGGGTACTTTTGAGAATTGCTGATACGGTGCATGGTCTGGGCCTCTTGTTCCTAAATGAGCTTGAGACCAAAACTAAGGTACAGTTGCCCTAACTGCGGGTGTAGCTCAATGGTAGAGTGTCAGCCTTCCAAGCTGATGACACGGGTTCGATTCCCGTCACCCGCTCCATTCCGCACTCCGTAATCCCTCCTCAATAAGTCTGGCGTCGGCCCCCTTGCAAGCGGGGACATTTCCGCCGGCTAAGGTAAGACGCTGGCCGGCGGGAAACGTCCCCGTTGGCCGCCTCGTTGTGAATTGCGTGAACGGCACGGGCGGGAGGCCGCGCGTGCCGCTGTCCGGCCGTCCCGTTGCGTTCGGGTAGGGGCCGGTCTGCGGGGGATGGGGGGACTGCCGGGTCATCTTCCACGGAGCCGCCCGCCGGCCAGGCCGGCAGCGCGCACCGCGGTCCACCCGCCCTGCACAGGCGGCCCCGCCGTTAAAGCGGGGACATTTCCGCCGGCCATGCTGAATCGCCCGCCGGCGGGAAACGTCCCCGAATCTCCTATCTATCCCCTCTGAATGAGCGTACTGTGAACCTAGAGGAAGAAGCGCCGGGAGTTGAACGTGGAGTTCGCTAGACGGCGCTTAAGTGCACGGCCAGGTGCAGGGAGGATGGATGACCCTGGTGCACGTTAAGGCCCCTGGCTCTGTGTAGGCTATAGTTCGCCCAGAGCCAGGGTGTTTTTTTATGCCTGAAAACGCTGAAAAGATAGCCCTACCTTGGCTTTAAATCACCGTCGCTGATCAGGTATACTAGAGGGTAGCACGAGAAGCGCCGAGAACGTGGTGTTCGCTGGGACGACGCTTCGTGTACGGCCAGGGGAAGAGGAGGACGCATGACCCTGGTGCTTGGCAAGACCCCCGGCTCCGTGTAATCGATCGCGTATTCACCGGAGCCGGGGTGTTTTTTTGTCTCAAAATCCCCTCGTTAAGCCCGCCGGGGGCGTAGGGCGGGTGGGCCGCGGTGCCGCTCCGGCCTGGCCGGCGGGCGGCTCCGTGGAAGCCTACCCGGCAGTCCCCCCATCCCCCGCGAACCGGCCCCAACCCACATCCGACGGGACGGCCTTGAGCGGCACGCGCGGCCTCCCGCCCATGCCGTTACGCAATCCGAGAGCCTGCCCGGCGGGCTAAACGGATGGCGGCGGGCCTGGCCCCGGGTTCGCTCCACCTGCTAGGCCGCGGGTGGCGCGGGGCCTAGCTCCCACGCCGGACCGCAGCTTACCGGCGAGGCCCGAAGGGCCGAGGCCGCTGTACAGCGGCCCGGTAAGCGAGGACCGCCGTGGGAGCGGCCACGCGACAGGACCCGCGGCCGACTAAAGCGGGGACATTTCCGCCGGCTAAGTTGAATCTCCGGCCGGCGGGAAACGTCCCCGGAGGCGGCAGGAAACGTCCCCGTTGGTGAGCCGGCGGGAAAGCCCCCCGGCGCACCTAGTGTCCACGTAAGTCTAAATAACCCCTTGACACTCACAGCCGCTCCCGCTATTATTAGCTCTCGTTTCTCGTTTGCTTCGTAGGACTCCCGAAGACAACAACAAGCACTACCCGCGAGGGGCACGTCTTGTCTCTTGCGGGGGTTCGCGTCTAGGGCAGCGAGGAGGTGAAGTACCGTGACACGCGTGATGAACGTGGACCAGGTCGCCCGGTACCTCGGGGTTGTGCCCGACACCATTTACCGCAAGGCCCGCCGCGGCGAGATCCCGGCCGTGAAGATGGGCAAAGTGTGGCGGTTCCCCAAGGAGACGTTGGACAAGTGGCTCAACGACTCTGCGCTCGAAACCCTCGAAACCGTGAAAAAAGTTTGACATCGCTGTAACTTGCAGTAAAATTAGGGTTTTACCACAGGGCAGTTCGCAGGGGGAAATGGATCACGCTGGTTCGCGCGCAAGCACGCCGTGCGCCTCGCCGTACGCTGGAGTAGCTCAGTTGGTAGAGCACGTCCTTGGTAAGGACGAGGTCACGGGTTCAATTCCCGTCTCCAGCTCCGTTGGCAATCCCAGCTCGTTTCGCTTGACCCGCTCGACGCTGTCCCCGCAGTAAATGCCGTGTGTTTGGAGCGCACGTAGCATTGTGATGATGTCCGCGCATCTCACTGTCTGGACCGGGATACCTCAGGAGGAGGTCGCGTAATGGCCAAGGCCAAGTTCGAACGGAACAAGCCCCACGTGAACATCGGCACCATCGGCCATGTCGACCATGGCAAGACGACGCTGACCTCCGCCATCACGAAGGTCCTCGCCACCAAGGGTTGGGCCACGGCGCGCTCCTATGAAGAGATCGACAACGCCCCGGAAGAA
>ORMF012289244.1_pt1 | contig 40785 bp, 54 predicted proteins | sample 1779871 | NCBI WGS metagenome assembly ORMF01 (sample SAMEA104232316, study PRJEB22302) | groundwater metagenome | biome: forest; feature: aquifer; material: groundwater | place: USA | collected 2011-08-07 | depth 5.4 m
CCTCATCCTTAGAAAATCTTCTCAGGCTTTTGAGCATTTGCTTCACCTCCTCAATGCCTTTGATTCTACTAAAGATTGGGTATGCTTTTGCGTAATGATCCAAGCTACAAAATGTCTAAAATGTATCGTAACTTATTCAGTATATGTCCTAGACATATAAATGACAGTATATAAGCGAGGAACAATTTTTTCGAATCTTATTTATTTTCTATTGTAATTGAAAGCAGCGCGTTAAGCATTCTTGAGTGAGCTATCGGGGGGAATCCCGTCCTTGTGGCGGAAGGGGGAGGATAATCCCCCGATTAGCGAACGAGAGAATGTAGCGACCTTTCACTTGCAAAGAGCTTTTGGTACTTTTACGACTAAAAGTACAAGAAAACTGTGCTATACTGTGCCCGAAGCCCGCCTTTGCTAAAGCTATGGCGAGGCGAAGGGGGGTGATATGTGTGGCAGATATAAAAGAGACAAAACAGCAAATTCAAATGAACATTAATATCGATACAACACCAATTCTCTATACGGATAATATCTTTATGAATGCCAATGAGGACGGAATTGTGTTAAATGTCGGACAACAATTACCAGGCCCCAACCAAGTCCGAATTGTTACGCGAATCGGTATGAGCAGAAATCATGCAAAAAAGTTTGTCCATGAGATGGGAAAACTTCTTGCAATGACTGAGGGGTATGTTCAGTCGGGTGAGAAAAAGAAAAATTGATTCCACCTGTTGCATTGTTGAGAAAAATTATGTAAGATAGCTCATATCCTCAAGATAAAATACAATGTACTATCAGGTGTATGAAAAGAATCTTAAAGACTATTTTTTCATCACTCTTGCTTCTTCTCCTCTTCCTCACCTTCTCAAAAGTAACCTATGCCGCAGATATCCGAAGCAACGATAATATTGAGATCTCACAAGATGAGAAAAATCTTGAGGATCTCTACCTTTTCGGAGGTACAATCCGCGTGGATGCGCCCGTGACAAACGATGTTGTTGCTGCTGGTGGAAATATTACATTTAATTCCGATGTTACAGGGAGCATTATGGCAGCAGGCGGAAATATAAATCTTAAAGGAAGTGTCGGGAATACTGCACGCGTTGCAGGAGGAAATATCGTCATAGATGGAAAAATTACGCGTGATTTGGTGGTCGCGGGAGGATCTATAACTGTAAGTAAAACTGCATCAGTCGGAGGAGATTTGGTTGTATCGGGAGAAAATATTACTCTTGAAGGACCTGTACAAGGAAAGGTATTGGTTAACGGTGGAGAGGTCAGAATTAACAATACAATTAATAAAGATGTCCAAGCAAATGTCGGAAAATTAACTCTTTTACCAAATGCCCGAATAAACGGGAATCTGAGCTATTCATCATCCGATAAAGCCATAATTGATCCCCAGGCCGTAGTCCGCGGTGATACTAAATTTAACAAAGTTGAGAGGGAGCAAAAGAACGTGGCAGGAATACTTGGACTTTCGGCACTTTATAAACTTGTGACTGATATTATCCTGAGTGTTCTCTTTATTCTTTTCCTCGCCCGGTTTATTCAAGCGATAATAGTCCGCATGATGAGAGAGCCTCTAAAGGCAGGAGCAATTGGCTTTGCCTACCTTATCCTTTTCCCGCTTGCAAGCCTTATTTTTCTCGTTCTTATCTGGCTTGGTGTCGCGTCATTCTTGTTTTACGCTCTAACACTTGTTATAACAACTTTCCTCTCCAAAGTCTTTGTGGGCTGGTGGCTTCTCCGCTGGTATGAGGCAAGAGAGCGAAGACAGTACGTTCTTGACTGGAGAGCAGGAGTTGTCGGTCCGATAGTCCTTTTTATTCTTCTTCTTATCCCTATAATCGGATGGCTCGCGGCGGCACTTCTATACCTCGTAGCACTTGGTGCTTTGACAACCGAGCTCACTTCACTGGTTTCAACACAAAGGCTCTCTAGACCCGCTGTTGTAAGATCCGGGAGAAAAAGGTAAAATCATTTGAATGAGAATCACCAAATACCTTCACTCCTGTCTCCTCGTTGAAGAAAAAGACACAACACTCCTTCTTGACCCCGGGATATTTACCTATCAGGAAAAAGTACTTGATATCAAAAAACTCTCAAAACTTGATTATATTCTTATCACCCATGAACACCCTGATCATTTCCATTTGCCATTTATAAAAGAACTATTAAGTAAATTTCCAAAGATTCAAATTGTCAGCAATCCATCTGTTGTGGCTATATTGCAAAAAGAAAAAATTAAAGCAACAACCGAAGGAAATGATTTAATCAAGATAACACCTGTGAAACACGAAAAAGTCTTTGATAGACCGCTTGTTGAGAATGTCCAATTTGACCTATTTGGAAGACTTACGGATCCTGGGGATTCAATGAGCTTTACAAATACAAAAGAGATTTTGGCTCTTCCAGTCCTTGGTCCTTCATGGATGATGACGCAAGCTGCCGAAAAAGCAGTTGAGTTAAAACCAAAATATATTATTCCTATTCATGATTGGTTTTGGAGAGATGAAGCACGGATTGGAATTTACAAACGATTTAAAGAATATCTCTTGCCTCTTGGGATTGACTTCAAAACCCCCGAGACAGGAGAAGTGATTGAAGTATAAGTTGCCTTTTACTCCGCTTTTCTTGACTTTCTCACCTACTGTTATTTAAACTAAGCTGAGGAGTTAAAATTTATGGCAATCGCAATGAGTAAAACGAGAGAACAATATCCTTTAAGCCCTAAGAAGGTTTTAAAAAAGACTATAGCAAGTACAATTTCATGGGTTATATTTTTACTTGTTGTTTACGGCGGTGCAGCTTTTATATTTATTCAGCTAGCTATAGGAAATTATTTTGGACTTGTTACTATTGCAACCTTTGGTTTTCTGTTTGTTACTATCCTGCCCACATACTTTTATCAACGCTGGTACTACAACGTCTACTTTTATGATTTAACACCAAATTATATTGTAATCAGAAAAGGCCCAATTACTCCACGAGAAATCACAATTCCCTATGAACGGATTCAAGATGTGTATGTAGATCAAGATTTACTCGATAGAATATTTGGGATATACGATGTACATTTATCAAGTGCGACAGCAACTTCTGGTATGGAAGCCCATATTGATGGTGTTGAGAAGCAAGCCGCAGATGGACTGCGTGCATTTCTTCTCCAAACTGTCAGTACAAGAATTAGTAAAAGTTCACAAAATATTCCCAAACCTCCGCCATCTAGCAGCTGATTATACCTAAGTAAGGCCTACATGATTTATCAACAACTACAAGTCTATATAAAACAGCATCTTACAGAAGGAGTAGGTAAAGATATTATTATTAATTCGTTAATCGATGCAGGTTGGAAACGAGCCGATGTAGAAGATTCATTTAATCTTGTAGATCCCACATACCAATCACCAGCAGAATCTTATGCAACCTCCTCAAGCAAGAATATTATTACTGACAAAAAATATCCAATCGAGTTTAGGTGGATATTCACATCGTCAATGCGCTATATTTTATTTTTTCTTGTATTAATGTCTCTTCTTTATCTAGTAAGTTCGCATACTAGGATTAAATTTAGTGAGGTTATCAAAGGCTATTTACCATTTTTTTTAATATTGTTGGCTGGTTTTATTATAAGATTTCTCAAGAGAGCAACTTTCCACTACTCCATTGAAGATAAATTCTTAACACTTAAGCAGGGCATATTTAAAAAAGAGCAACGCCATATTCCATACGGTGTGATTCAAAATGTTTTTGTTAAACAAGGTTTTTTTGATAGAATTTTTGGTTTGGCCTCACTCTCTATTGAAAATGCTTCAGAAGGCGCAGTAGGAAGTGGATCTAGTAATGAATTAGAAATGGTAGGATTCAGTGGAAATACGGTTAGTATTCCAGGCCTTAACAAGTCAAATGCAGAAACATTGAAAAATATTGTACTTCAGAAAATGAAAGAAAACCCGATAGATGACCGCCAATCCGGGCTATAAAGAGGGCTTTACCGTTTTGGAGATTGTCTCTTTCTTCTTGATTTTCCGCCCATTCCGACATTTCGGCGCTGTCTGATACGGGAATCTCGAGTTAAAAGTCCTTTTTTCTTTAAAGCCGGGCGGTATTGCTCGGAATCAAGCTTGTTGAGAGCATTTGCGATCCCTGCAACAACAGCCTGGAGTTGCCCGGAATGTCCTCCCCCCGAAACCTTTATTGTAAATGCGTACTTTTGCTGGTGTGCGTTTGTAATCCTTAAAGGCTCAGTATAGAGATTTCGTTCCGTTTCACTTGGAAAATACTTTGCAATAGGCTTTTCATTAACCAGAATTTCGCCTTTCTTAATAGGCTGAGATCCCCAGGCAAGATCCCCTTTTACCTTTTCATATAATCTCACTCTCGCGACTGCTGATTTCCGTTTGCCTGTCGCAACGACATAATCAATCTTTTTGTTTTTAATATATTTTTTTGATTGCTGTTCTTCGTCTGCCATATTCTCCTTCTGTCATTCTGAATGAAGTGAAGAATCCCATGCTCGTTACAAAACCCTGATGGGGATCCTTCGCTAATGCTCAGGATGACAAGTTCTTGTCACTTTTAAACTTATCTTGGTATGTATGCTCTTTTTCTGCGAAGATAAATAACCGTGTCAACATCCGATCCCTCAGTCTGTTCTGAGGAAGCATTCCGCGGACGGCATGTTTGATAATCTCCTCAGGCTTTCTTGCACGCAACTGCTTAAGTGTCTCGACTCTGAGCCCACCTGGGTAGCCTGAGTGTCTGTAATATTTTTTTTGCTCTTCTTTTCTTCCGGTTGCTTTAACTGATCGTGCATTAACAACGACAACATAATCACCGGTGTCTAAATTTCTCACAAAATATGGCTTTTCTTTCCCCATAAGAAGCTGTGCGATTTCGGAACAAACGCGTCCCAGCGGCTTCTCTTTCACATCAATGAGATGCCAGGACCGCTTTATATCCGATAACTTTGTTGGCTGTGTCAGTGCTGCGTGATTCATGTTATTTTTTCTCTCCTTTCTTCGCTTTTACGGTTTTCTTTGGAGCTTTAACTTCTTTTGCCTTCTTTGTCTCTTTTTGGGGTTTAAGCTTTTTCTTCTTATCTTTTTCCGTATCTTTTGTTCCCGGTTCCAGTCTTTTTCGCTCTGTCCACTCAAGAATCGCCATCGGAGCATTATCCGAGACTCTCCTTCCGGTTTTTATTATTCTTGTATATCCACCTTGCCTCGTTGCAAAACGCGGTGCAATCTCGTTAATTAATTTAATAACTGCGTTGTGATTTACTTGAGGCGCCAAATTTTGATAGGCTCTCCCTTCTCCTTTTTTCGCTGTTGTAATAAGTTTATCTGCAGCGGAACGGACAGCTTTTGCTTTGGCCCGAGTTGTCTGAATCCGCTCGTGCATTACAAGAGACGTAAGCAAGTTCTTAAAAAGCGCTTTCCGTTCATTGGCATCCCGTTTCAATTTTCTTCCGAATACATTTTTTTTCATATTTTATTTATAAAGAAATGAGAAGTGCGATATGGGATTTAAAACTATTCCTCCACATCCTACTTCTCACATTTTTTGTAAAAAATTCCGGATTTAATTAAGAAGTTAACGATATTCCTCTTTCTTTGAGTTTTTCTTCAATAAAGGAAATTGACTTTCCGCCCATGTTGCGCATGGAGATTAAATCTTTTCTGGGGGTTTCCAGTAACTGCTCAATTGTCTCAATTCCGCCGTTTCGCAAGCTGTTATAGATTCGTGTCGGAAGATCCAATTCATCAATTGTCATCTTGAGAATGTTTTGTGGAATTGTCGATGTCGCTTGTCCGCCATCAGCAACGACAGCTGAGGCTTTTGGCTCATAAATCTGCATGAAGTAGGAGGTCAACGTCTTTGCTGCAACGTTTAAGGCTTCTTTTGGGGTGACGGTACCGTTCGTCCAAATCTTTAAAACGAGCTTATCAAGATCCGTGCGTCTCCCGACACGGGTTGCCGCAACAGAATAAGTAACCCTCCTGACAGGTGTAAAGACGGCATCTGTTGTAATCGTACCAAGTGTGCTTGCTCGTCTTTCCTCAGCAAGTGAGAATCCCTGTCCCTTCTCAACAGTCAATTCCATATCAAGTTTTGACTTGTCACCTGAAAGGGAGCCGATGTATTGATCTTTATTTACAAGCTCGACTCCGTCTGAAAGTTCTAAATCGCGTGCGGTAATTTTCTTTGATCCTTTGACAGAAAGTTTAACAGTCGCAGATGCTTTGTTATCGACAAGCCTCAGATTTAATTCCTTAATATTAAGAAGAAGGTCAACAATATTTTCTTTAAGGCCTGGGAGAGTCGAAAATTTGTGTTTTACACCCGATATCCTAACAGATGTTACTGCGGCACCGGGAATAGTTGTATATAAAACACGACGCAAACCATTTCCCATTGTATGGCCATATCCGGGCTCAAGCGGCTCTATGACAAATTCTCCAAAATCAGGAGAACTTGTTATCTCTTTTACTTTAAAACTGAAGTCATCCATAGACTCTCTATTGTACCATTATCGTGAGTAATATTCAATAATTTGCCGTGTGCTAAAAGGGACCTTGATATCATCAAGTTTTGGTGTGCGTTTCAATTTGCCGACCGGTCCTTTTTTTTCAAGATAGGAAACAACCTCCGCTTGTTCCTCAAGTCTCTTTATTATATCCGGATTTTTTAGCATTTTGCTATCTATTGTTATAATGTCTCCTTCCGCAACGACGTAGGATGGAATTGTCATTTTCTTATTATTGACCAGAACGTGACCGTGCGTGACAATCTGGCGTGCCATCATACGGGACTTTGAGAGACCGAGACGGTAGACAATATTATCAAGCCGTCTCTCAAGAAAAGAAAGAAGGAGCTCTTCCGTATCTCCTTTCTGCTCTGATGCAGCTTGAACTAATTTCTTAAATTGCTTTTCATACAGCCCATACATCACCTTTGCCTTTTGTTTTTCACGAAGCTGCTGCCCAAACTCTGAGAGGCGTCTTTTTCCTTTTCTTCCATGAACACCCGGCGGAATATTAAGCCTTCGTGTTAAACTTTGTGACGATTTCTCAAGGATATTAATTCCTTCCCGTCTTGCCAATCTGTGTTTTGGTCCTGTATATCTACCCATACTTCAATTCATTCAGTATAAATTATACTCTCCTTTTCTTTTTCGCTCTTGGTCCGTTATGCGGCATAGGTGTAATATCTGAAATTGATGTAATAAAAAGCCCAGCATTTCGGATACCCCGAAGCGATGAATCCCGTCCTGACCCCGGGCCTTTGACGTAAATATCTGCAGATTTTAAGCCTTTCTCAACGACTCGTTTGACGACATCCTCAACCGCAAGACTTGCGGCATAGGGTGTGGATTTTCTGGTCCCTTTAAATCCTCGTGCTCCCGCGCTGCTCCAGCCCAATGTATCACCATTGTCATTGGTAACCGTCACCAGGGTGTTATTAAATGTTGATGTTATATAGACTCGTCCATGCTCGGTAACACGAGAGACTGTTTTTTTTCGTCCAGAGGACGATCCCGCTTTACGGGACTTTGTTCCTCCCGCTTTTTTTTCTTGTTTTGCCATATAGTTAACCTGTTGTCTTTGCTTTTTGTGCTGCTTCTATCTTTGCCGCAACTTCTTTTTTAATAGCACCAATTGTGACTCTCTTTCCTCTTTTTGTCCGGGCATTTGATCGGGTTCTCTGTCCTCGAACCGGCAAATTTTTAGTATGTCTTATTCCTCTGTATGCTCCAATTTCTTTAAGTCTTCTGATGTTCCCTGCAATATCTGCCCGTAAATCTCCCTCTATTTTATATGCATCCAAAACTCTTGTCAGCCGTTTTACTTCATCTTCCGTCAAAGTTTTTGCCCGTTTTGCACTATCAACTTCGGCTTTTTGCAAAACCTTAACGACATTGCTTCGTCCAATACCAAAGATATACGTTAAAGAAATATCGACTCTTTTTTCATCCGGTATATTAATGCCTGCAATTCTCATAGTTTATCCTTGTCTTTGTTTGTGCCTTGGATTATCGCATGTCACACGTACAACGCCACGGCGCCTGATTATTTTGCACTTAATACATCTTTTTTTTACACTTGCTTGCACTTTCATAAATCATTTTTCCTTTCTGCCAACGACCAAAGACTAATAACCAACGACTATTTGTACCTATACATTATCCGTCCCCGAGCCTGATCGTAAGGTGTCATTTCAATCCGGACCTTATCTCCCGGCAATATCTTAATCCAATTCATCCGCATCTTCCCTGAAAGGTGGCACAAAACGAGTGCTCCATCATCAATTTCGACTCGAAATAGCGTATTGGGAAGGGCTTCTTTGACGACGCCGTCTTTCTCAAAAGAGCCTTGATGAACCATTGCAGCATTATAGCAAAATAGGCTCAAAAGGGCAATATTACGCTGTTAAAATAAGCGGTCCTCTACTTTTTACCGCAACAGTCCTCTCAAAAAGCCCTCCCAAGCTGCCGTCTTTTGTCCGAATCGTCCAACCGTCACGATCAAGCACAATATCCGCTGCTCCTTTATTATAAATCACTTCTATCGCAATTGTCATGCCTTCTTTAAGACTCGGTGTTTTTTGAATGTCCTTGACCAGATAGCCGGGTACTTCAGGCTCTTCATGGAGAGTGCGGCCTACGCCGTGGCCGATGAGACTTCGGACAATAGAAAAGCCGCCTTCCTTCTCAACGATATTTTGAATAGTTTGTGAAATATGCCCAATTCTATTGCCGACTTTTGCAACTTTTATCGCCTCAGTCAGCGCTTTTTTGCCAGTTTTTAAAAACATATCAACCTCATCTCTTTTATCTCCGCCATCAACTTGGATGGTTTCGGACATATCTGTATGAAATCCTTTATAAAAAACTCCGCAATCAACGCCCACGACGTCGCCTTCTTTAAAAACATACCCGCCCGGAATACCATGAACCACAACATCATTTGTTGAGATACAGATGGTGTGATTGTAGCCTTTCACTTTTTTAAAACCCGGCTCGCCTCCTCTCGCACGAATCAGTTTCTCAGCCAATTGGTCAATTGCAAGCTCCGTGACTCCCGGCTTGACTGCAGCCAAAACTTCAAAGAGGACATCATGTAAAATGTGTCCTCCGTGTTGCATTATTTCAATTTCTTTATCCGTCTTAATGTGAATCATTTGGTAATCTGACTTTTAAACGCTGAAGTAGTGTGTCAATTTGTTTATGGAGGTTGTCCAAATCACCATTATTATCAATAAGGTAATCGGCTATTGCTATTGGTCCGGCTTTGTTTAGTTTCTCAATTTCTGTGATATCTCGTTCTCTTGCTTCTTTTTTTGAAATAGGACGTATTGGCCGAGTTGCCAGTCTTTCATAGCGTTTTTCAGGTTCAGTATAAACAGTAACCAATATAAGATTTGGAAAGTCTTTTTTTAAATAGACATACTCTTCCCATGAATATAAACCGTCTATTGCTATAAAATCATTTTCCTTTAAAAGTTGTTCTATTTTTGGTTTTGCTTTTATTGCATATGCTGCCATTCCCAGCTCTTTACGTATTCCTTCCCGATACGTGCGTTCGTTTTCAGGGTTTATCCGAAGACCTTGTGCCTGTAATCCTTCATCAGTTTGCTGTCCAAATCTAATAAACGGAACACCCGTTTTCTGCAAATATGAAGAGGCTTCGCTTTTACCGCTTCCCGGCATTCCTACAAAAGCTAAAATTAATTTTGTGGTTGAAAGTTGGGGCTTATTCTCATCTTGAATTTCCATGATTAGTTCTTAATTTTCTTGAGAATTTCTTTATGGATGTCTGAGATTTTCTGCTCTCCATTTACCTTAACTAACTTTCCTTTTTTCTTATAGAACTCAAGGACAGGTTCTGTGAATTTATGAAAAAGCTCGATTCTCTTTCGAATTCCGGCAAGGGTATCGTCTTCACGTGTCTCACCGTTCTCACCATTTCGATACGATAGTCTCCACAGGGCTTCTTTATCCGGAACATCAAGGTAAATAACTTTATCAATACCATTAGCAAATACTTTTGCCTGCGTTATAGTTCGTGGAAATCCATCAAGAATATACCCTTTTTGATATTCAGGCCGTTTCAAGTACTCTGATACTATCTTCAGAGTTTTTCTGTCCGGGATTAAATAGCCTGCGTTCATAACTTCTTTTATGTAGCGGCCAAGTGAGGTTTTTTCTTTTGCGAGTTCTCGAAAGATGTGACCTGTTGAAAGGTACGGAACTTTTATTTTATTTGCAAGTAGATTCCCTTGTGTTGATTTTCCAGATCCTTGAATTCCAAGAAGAATAAGTTTCATGTGTTTTTATTTATAAAACCTTCATAATTTCTCATCACAAGATTTGCTTCGATTGCTTTAAATGTCTCAAGGACAACGCTTACAACAATAAGAATACTCGTTCCTCCAAGGAGTAACGTCTGAACACCTGTGAATGACCTGGCAATTGATGGCAGAATTGCAATTAAGCCCAAAAACGTTGCGCCGGCGAGTGTAATTCTTGTCAAAATATAATTGAGGTAATGTGCTGTCGGAGTGCCGGGGCGGATTCCCGGGATAAATCCACCATACTTTTGAATTTCTTCGGCAATTTTTTTAGGATTAAAAATAATAGCTGTATAAAAAAATGTAAACCCGACAACCAGAAGGAAATAGAGAAGGTTATAAACAAGTCCTGTCGGGGTAAACCAGATATTAAGATTTTGTGCCAGTGTTTGGAGCATTGGGTTTTTTGATGTTCTGAAAAAGTTTGCAAGAAGGGAGGGAAGAAGGACGATTGAAACAGCAAAAATGATAGGGATAACCCCTGCTTGATTTAAACGAAGCGGAAGATGTGTTGACTGACCTCCGTACATTTTATTTCCCCGGACTCTTTTGGCATAGTACACGGTAATTTGACGTGTTGCCTCGGTAACTAAAATGATTGCCGCGATAACGACAATTCCCAGTGCTGTAAAAGTAAGGATATTAAGCGTTGACTCGGCTGTTGCTGTTGAAAGTGTTTGTCCCGCCGCAACAGGAAGCCTTCCGACAATTCCTCCAAAAATGAGAAGAGAGATGCCATTCCCAACACCCCGCTCGGAAATTAGTTCACCAAGCCACACGAGAAGCATTGTCCCGGCAGCCATTGTCAGAATAAATGAAATGAACGCAATAGGTGCAAGTGTTGTGATAATGCCTTGTGAACGAAGAAGGGCGTACATGCCGATTGCTTGAAGACAGGCGAGAGGGATTGTCAGAAATCTTGTGTATTGGTTTATTTTCCGTCTTCCTGCCTCGCCCTCTTTCGAGAGCTCTTCAAGCTTGGGAAATACCATTGTAAGAAGCTGAAGTATAATAGATGCGTTAATAAACGGATTGAGCCCCAAGGCCATGATTGAAAAATTAGCAAGTGTTCCGCCCGAGAAAATATCCAAAAGCCCCAAAAACTGATTGCCGGCAAAAAGGTTTTTTAATCTCGCAATATCTACCCCTGCAACAGGAACGTGCGCGAAGAAACGAAATACGAGAAAAATGCCGAGGGTGAAAAGAATTTTTTGCCTAATCTCCGGCGATTTGAAACTGTTACGAAGAGTAGTTAGAAAATTATTCATGTACTTATATTGCCTACACAACACTTCCGCCGGCTTTTTTAATTTTTTCGGCAGCGCCTTTGGATACGGGAAGTTTTACGGTTAAAGCAATTTGTAATTCTCCGTCACCTAATATTTTAACACCAGACTCTTTTGCAGAATCAAGTCTCACGAGCTGATGCTTGGCAAGACTTTCAAGATCAACTGTCGAATTCTTAGGAAGGAGATTTAGTACACCAACATTTATGATTAAAGGTTTTGCTTTAAGGGATTTATTTTTTCCTTTACCCCGTAAAAAGGGAAGGCGCTTCATAAGAGGAAGAGCTCCCCCCTCAAAATCAAGAGGAATATTGCCGCCTCGTGATTTTTGTCCTTTTGTACCTCGTCCTGCTGTTTTTCCACGACCCGATCCATGACCTTGGCCAACACGTTTTTTGCTCTTTGTTTTTACTTTTTCAAGGTTTGATAAATTCATATTATTGTTTTGCCTCAATTCGTTCTTTGTTTTTTTGTTGTCTCTCACTTAATCTTTTCAGCGCCTCAAGGGTTGCGTAGATGTTGCTTATTTTGTTCTCAGTTCCTAACATTTTAGATGAGATGTTCTCAATTCCCGCCGCAGACACAACGCTTCTGACTGCTCCTCCTGCGATAATACCGCTTCCTGGAGGAGCGGGCTTCAGCATGATTTTCGCGGCACCGACTTTGACATCAATTCGAAAAGGGATAGTTCCGTTGACGATTACGACATCGATAAGATGCTTCTTTGCGTAGCTGATTCCTTTTCGGATTGCCGAGGAGACATCAGGTGCTTTTCCAAGACCTGCACCGACTCTCCCTTTCTTATCCCCTACAACGGTTAAAGCGGAAAAGCCAATCTTATTTCCGCCTTTTGTCTTTTTTGACACGCGGTTAATCTGAACGATTTGTTCTTCAAATTCGCTTGGTGTTTGATTGAAACGTTGCTGATTAAAACGGCGTGCTATAGTTGTAGCCCTCCTTCCCGAGCGCCTTCGGCAATTGCCTTGACGCGTCCATGATAGGCGAAACGTCCTTTGTCAAAAACCACTTTTTTGATCTTTTTCTCTGCGGCGCTTTTTGCAATTGCGATACCGAGTTGTTTTGCACTTTCAATCGGGGTAAGTTTTCCTCCCTTTTCCTTAGCGAGTGCTTTCTCAGACAATCCAAGAATTGCATTGCCTTTTGCGTCAATAATCTGTGCGTAGCAGTATTTATTTGACCGAAAAACGCTCAAACGCGGCCTATCGGTAACCGTCCTTATCTTCTTTCGAATACGCGATTTTCTTTGTGTGATTGTATTTTTTTTATTCATATTATTTTGTCGCTCCTACGGCTTTTGCCGCTTTCCCGGCTTTTCTTCGAATTCTCTCTCCGACATATTTGATCCCTTTGCCTTTGTATGGTTCAGGTGGACGAAAAGACCTGATCTTTGCTGCTGTTTCCCCAACAAGTGCCTTATCCGTACCTGATATGGTAATGACATTCTCTGAAACGCTTAATTGTATACCTTCTTTCGGCTTAAACATGACAGGATGTGAAAATCCAAGGGATAGTACTAAATCTGCCCCTTGTAGTTGTGCGCGATATCCAACACCTGATAATTCAAGTTTTTTTTCAAAGCCGAGATCAACACCTCTTATGATGTTTGCCAGATTTGCCCGCGTCAACCCATACATAGCACGTTGAGATTTTTCGTCCAGGTTTTTAGATTTAACCAACACAATTCCATCAGACACCTCAACGCTAATATCCTTAGGAATTTGGTACGTAACATTTCCTTTAGAACCTGTTATGTTTACGTTTGTTCCTTGTACAGCAACTGTTACGCTATTTGTGAGTACAATCGGTGCTTTTCCTATTTTTGACATGTTATTAAATTTATAGTTCAATAAACTACTTGTAGTGAGCTTGCCGAACTACCAAATCTTAAAGAGGAGTTCTCCACCGACTCCTTTTTTAATTGCCTCCTTCCCTGTTAAGACACCCGCATTTGTTGAAAGAATTGCAATTGCGGATCTTCCCTGTTTTCTCCCTACTTCATGAGACGAGATGTATGTCCTCAGAGACGGTTTTGAGATGATTGTAACATCGCTAATTGCCGGCCTTCTTCTCTGATAGCGCAGACGGACTTCAAGAAGTTTTTTGCCGTCTACTGTTACCTCTTTAACACTCTCAAGAAATCCTTCTTTGACGAGTACTTTCGCTATCGCTCGGCTGATATTTGAATACGACATTGTTAGGTCCTTTTTGCGGGCCATTGATGCATTTTTTAATTGAATGATAAAATCTCCTACTCTATACATATCTTATATAATTTCTTCCCTTCTCATCCTGAGCCTGTCGAAGGATTACCAACTTGCTTTGTATACCCCCGGCAATTCTCCTTTTAAGGCGCGTTCTCTAAAACAAATCCTGCATAAGCCAAACCGGCGAATATACCCGCGGGCTCTCCCGCAGATCCCGCAGCGGTTGACTTGACGGACTGCAAATTTTTGCTTTTTCTTAAATTTAACGATACTTGATTTTTTAGCCATAAAAATTCCTTTTCCAGACTCAATATTATACCATATTTTACCCTTACTGACGCGCTGTTTCTTTTGCAAACGGCATCCCTAATGCTTCAAGAAGCGCCAAGCCTTTTTCATTGTCTGTCGCTGTTGTTACGAACACAATCTCCATTCCTTGAAGCCGATCGACACTACCCGGATCAATTTCAGGAAAAACCGAATATTCATACAAGCCTAATGTATAATTACCCTGACCGTCGAAACTTTTCCTACTTACACCGCGGAAATCTTTCATGCGAGGAAGTACTATTTTAACTATCCTGTCATAAAACGCATACATTCGTTTCCCCCGAAGCGTCACAACGAGCCCGATCGGATCGCCTTGCCGGAGCTTAAATCCTGCAATTGCTTTCTTGGCTTTAACGACCTTTGGTTTCTGACCGGTGATCTCAGAAAGCGGTCCAATCATCCGATCAATATTTTTTTTATCCGCAACCGCATCCTTGACACCCATATTAACGACGATTTTTAAAAGCCTGGGAAGAGCCATTGGATTTTTTATCGAAAGCTTTCCTTGTAAATCTTTCCCAATTGTTGTTTTTATTTGTTCTTGTAACTCCATAGGTTTATGCAAATTCATGCTGACATTTCTTGCAAACTCTCATTTTTTCGTCTTTTAGAAGCTTCATCCCAACTCGTGTCGGCTTTTTACATTTCGGACAGATAAGAAGTACATTTGCAATCGGCAAAGGCTTGGTAATTGTTATAATTTCGGATTTTTGCCCAGGCATTTTTGCTTTGAGATGCCTTTTGTATTGATTCACACCTGTAATAAGCACCTTGCCTTCTTGCGAATAGACCTTTTCGACTTTTCCTGTTTTACTGCTGTCTTTTCCTTTAACAATTTTGACAGTATCGCCTTTTTTAAGTTTCATAGCTGTTATAGTACTTCAGTTGCCATACTGGCAATTTTGGCAAATCCTCGGTCCCTTACTTCTCTGGCAATCGGACCAAAAATGCGAGTCGCTCGAACATTTTTGTCTTTTACGTTATCAATCACGACTGCCGCATTGTCAGAAAACCTTATATACGAGCCGTCCGGCCTCTTTACTTCTTTTCTTGTCCGTACAATGACAGCTTTGACAATCTCACTGTCTTTCACTTGACCGTTCGGAGCAGCTTCTTTAACAACCGCATTTACAACGTCTCCAATTCGCCCGAATTTTCTTTTTGAACCGCCGAAGACATGAATAACTATCAATGACTTGGCTCCCGAATTATCTGCCGATGTGAGAATACTTCTTGTCTGGATCATGATTTCTGCTCCTTTACTATCTCCTGCACTCTAAAATATTTGTTCTTAGAGATTGGTTTTGTCTCAACAATTTTAACTTTTTCACCAATTGCTACTTCCTTACCTGTTGTATCGACTTTATAATGCTTACTTCGCTTTAGCAGTTTTCTATAAAGCTTGTGAGGCATGAGACGTGTCACCTCGACAACTGCTGTATTTTGCGTTTTGGTTGAAAGTACCCGTCCCGTAAAAACTTTAGGCATTTTGCTCCTCCTTCTCACGCATTATTGTCTGAATTACAGCGAGTTCTTTTCGTTTGATAAGATATGAACGAGTATTTTTAAGCCTACCCTGTTGTCTTTCAAGCTGTAGAGAATGTAAGCTATTATTAACATCTGTAAGTAATTTTTTCAACTCCGTAATGTCTTTTGTATGTAATTCTTTTTTCTCTCGTGTCTTCATATATTAATTTCCCGCCTCACCTCTTATTACAATCCGGGTTTTAAGAGGCAGTTTATGCGATGCAAGCCGCATTGCCTCACGTGCCATTTCTTTTGGCACACCGGACATTTCAAAAAGCATTCTTCCGGGTCTGACCGGTGCAACATATTCTACAATATCTCCCTTTCCTCCACCCATTCTCACCTCAGGCGGTTTTTTCGTAACCGGTTTGTCAGGAAAAATGCGAATCCACACGCGTCCACCTCTTTTGGTATAATGCGTAATTGCACGCCTTGCGGATTCAATTTGACGGCTCGTGATCCAGCCCAAGGCTTGACTTTGAAGGCCGTAATCACCAAAAGAAAGTTTCGTTCCGCGCGTTGCGCTACCTTTCATCGTCCCTCGCATTTGTTTTCTGTATTTTTGTCTTTTTGGCTGTAACATATTTTTATTTCTCCTCCGGTCTATTGATCCACACTTTAACTCCGATGTAGCCTTTTTTTGTCAGTGAAGGCAAACTTGCATAACTGATATTCTCCCTAATCGTTGAAAGGGGAACGGTACCAATATGAATTTTCTCCCGTCTGCCAATTTCGGAGCCGCCAATTCGTCCTGTGATAAGAATCTTTACCCCTTTTGCTCCCGAACTCATTACACGCTCGGCAGAAGATGTAAGTATTCTTTTATATGGAAGCCTCCGGACCAACTGGTCTGCAATATTAGTTGCGACAAGGTGGGCATCAAGATTTGGCTCTTTCACAGGCTCAACTCTAATGTCAAGTTTCGGCGGAGTTTTTCCGTTTCTTTTGTCAGCAAAAAACTTTGCAATGAACTTCTTTAATTCCTCAAGGCCGGTTCCGCCTCGACCAATTACGATTCCCGGACGGGAAACAAACATAATAATTTTAAGGCTATTAATAGAGCGCTCAATTTCGACTTTCGAGACTCCTGCAATTTTAAGCCGCTCCATAAGCTTTTTGCGTAGTTCATAATCTTCAAGCACCATATCTTTATACTGCTTTTCATCAAACCACCGGCTGCTCCAATTAAATACCGTTCCAAGTCTTATAACATGTGGATTAACTTTTTGTCCCATATCCTGAAAATTTCTAATTGTTCTAATTATTCTAATTTCTAATTGTTTTTTAAATCAATTAGGTTAATTAGAAATTAGGTCAATTTACTTTCTCCTCCTTTCTTTTCCTTTGTTTCCCGAGTAACGGGTGTTACGACAACAGTTTTCTCTTTTAAGACAATTGTTATAATGCTACTCCTTTTTTTATACGGATGAATTCTTCCTCGTGTTGATGGGTGATATCGCTTTAACGCTTGTCCTTCGTTGACGATTATGCTTCCGATAACAAGGTTTTTTGTCTCAAGTTTTGCATTATTTGTCGCATTTGCAATTGCACTTTTGAGTGCTTTTTCAAGCGGTAGGGCAGCCCTTTTCTCTGTTGCGGAAAGCAAATTTACTGCCTCATCAATTGAGAGATTTCGTATGCTATCTGCAACCAAACGTACTTTTCTCGGGCTTATTCTGACTGATTTTGCGATTGCACGTACTTCCATATATTCCTTCCTTATGTCTTTGAGATTTCTCTTGCTACGACACGTCCATGTCCTCTAAAAAGCCTTGTTGGTGAAAACTCACCAAGACGATGTCCGACCATATTTTCAGTTATGAATACATTGATAAAATTTTTCCCGTTATGAATCGCAAACGAATGACCGACAAACTCAGGTGCAACCTGACAAGCTCTTGCCCAGGTTTTGATCGCAGCCCGATCGCCCGACTGCTTCTGAGACATAACTTTTTTCATTACTTTTTGATCAATATATGGTCCTTTTTTTGTACTTCTTCCCATATTATGAATGCTTTCCTTTCTTTCTCCTTGTGACAATGTATTTATCAGAATATTTTTTCTTTTTTCTAGTGTTACCGACTGCAATTCTTCCGGCATAGGTTTTCGGCGAGGGCATACCAATACCCGATCGTCCTTCTCCTCCTCCATGCGGATGAGAGCGGGGATTTTGAGCGACTCCCCGGACTGTCGGCCTAATTCCCATGTGGCGTTTTCTCCCGGCACTCCCGATTACTTCATTTTTCCATTCAATATTGCCAAGCTGGCCTACTGTTGCCATACCGTTTGCCCTAATTCTACGTACCTCGCTCGATGGTAATTTTATATGCACATAGGCTCCCTCTTTTGCCGAAATGGTTGCACCTGTTCCCGCTCCCCGTGCGAGCTGTCCGCCTCGTCCGGGTGTTAATTCAATATTATGAACAACAGTCCCAATTGGAATTTCGGAGAGTGGAAGCGAGTTTCCAAGAGTCGCTTCAGCCCCTTTGCCAGCCATAATTGTATCTAAAGGTTTCAAGCCATGGGGCGCAAGAATGTATCGTTTTTCTCCATCTGTGTACTGTACAAGTGCGATATCAGCTGTTCTATTCGGATCATATTCAATTGCAATAACCTGTCCGGCAATCCCAAATTTATTTCGCCGAAAATCAACCGAGCGGAGATATCGTTTGTGCTGTCCACCTTGATGGCGGATAGAAACGTGTCCGCTTGCATCTCTTCCCGAATGTTTTTTCTTGATAGTTTTTAGTCTTTTCATTTCTTTTCCTCTGCCCCCGATTCAAATAGAGATATTTTTTCACCTTTTTTTAGTGTTACAGTTGCCTTCTTCCACTCTGACCCGGTAACCTCAACTCGCTTAACACCTGCTCTTCTTTTCTTTCCTTTCATAACACTTGTTGAAATTGATACCACATTGACATGAAACGCACGGTCAATAGCTTTTTTAATTGTTTCTTTCCTCGCGTTTCTTGCAACTGCAAAGGTATATTTAAAAGAACCTACATTGCTCATTGCTTTCTCTGTAATAATCGGTTTTACGATAACTGTATTCATACACTTTGTCCTTTCCCCAAGAAGTGTTTTTCCATATCAGCTATTGCATCTTTCATAAAAAGCAGGTGTTTGTTGTTAAGGACTTGGAGGGCATTGAGTCTTTGTGCTGCCGTAAAGTCTACTCCTTCAACATTTCTCACAGCACGATGAATATTTTCGGAATCCCCCGATGTGACGAGAAGCAATTTTCTTTTCTTCTCATCGATTCCTAACTTTTTCATAACCGATACAAATTTTTTCGTTTTAGGCTCTATTTTCTCAAGCCCTGACAAAACTTTTATTTCACCATCTATTAGTTTTGCGGAAAGCGCACTAAATAGTGCTTTTCTTTTCATCTTTTTTGAAAGCTTAAGACTAAAGTCCCGTGGCTTCGGACCAAAAACTACACCACCGTGAACAAAAATAGGAGCGCGGATTGAGCCGTGTCTTGCTCTTCCCGTCCCTTTCTGCCTATATATTTTTCTCGTTGAACCGTCAACTTCTGAACGGGTTTTTGTTGATGCAGTACCTTGCCTCTTGTTTGCAAGATATACTCGCACTGCTTGAGCAAGAAGTTGTTTGTTAATTTTTTCACCAAAGATTTCATCAGGTAACGTAACTTTTCCCGCGACTTTACCGTCTATGCCAAAAAACTCAACAGTCAATTTGACGGTTTGTTTTTTAGCTACTTTTGGTGTTGCTTTTGCCTTTATAGTTACTTTACCTTTTTCGCTTTTCTTGCCCGTTGCTTTCTTTTTTGCTTTTTCAGGCATTTTATTTTTCCTCCTTTACCCCTTCAGTCTCTTTTGAATCTTTGTTTTCTTTTTGTTCTCCTTTTTCCTCTGGTTCGGTATTACTTGACTCGTCCTCAGTCGTTTTTGCTAAAGTTTCTTTTGCCTCTTCGGTCTGCTCTTTTACACTTGCCTTCTCTGTTACTTCCTCCGTCCTCTCTTCCGCTTTTAACTTTGTCCCTTGAGGTGCCTCTTCAGTTTCTTTCTTATCGTCTTTTGAGGAAAGGAGCGGAACAAACTTTTTGTTTTCCCCATCCCTTGTTATAAAAAGCAATGCATTTTTATGTCCCGGTACCAAGCCTTGAATAAAAAGTTTTTTGTTTTCCGAATCAACATCAACGACAGTTAAATTTTTTATCGTCACTTGTTCGTGACCCATACGTCCTGCCATGCGTTTTCCTTTAAAAACCCTACCCGGGGTTGTTGACTGGCCTATTGATCCGGGGGCTCGGTGACGGTCGGATTGTCCATGGGTTTTTGGCCCACCTTTAAAATGATGTCGTTTTACAACACCTGCAAATCCTTTTCCTTTTGATGTACCGGTAATTGAGACAATATCCCCTGCTTTAAAAACTGTTTCGACTGTTAATAAATCTCCCGGTTTTGGCAAATCTGCTGCATCTACATCCGTAAGTAAAACTTCCTGGATTTTCTCAGGTGAGTGAGTAAGATTTGCTTTTTTGGCGTGACCTAAAACTGCTTTTATCGGCCTTTTTTTGACACCGAAACCAAGCTGGAGCGCTTTGTAGCCGTCTTTTTCTTCGGTCTTTACCTGCACAACTGCATTGTCAGGTACAGCAATTTCAGTGACAGGAATTCGTCTGCCGTTTTGCAAAAATTTTTGTGTTTGATCAATTTTTCGTCCGACCAGTGCTTGTATCATATGTTACTATATATTTTATTAATCCTAATATTCGAGTCAAAAAAAGATAGCCATCAGGCTACCTAAACATTTCACAATATTCAATGTGATCCGCCAGCTGGCGGAGAGCCTCACAAGGCTTTAATCAATCATATTTATCTGTTCTTATAGTAGTGTTGGACATCAATACTAATTTCGATGAAGAGTCCATTACATTTTTAACTCTACATCAACGCCCGCTGGTAATGCTAAGTTAGTTAAGCTGTCAATAGTTTTATCGGTTGGGGACAATATGTCAATTAAGCGTTTGTGTACCCGAATCTCAAAATGATCCCGCGCATCCTTGTCAATAAATGGCGATTTATTGACGGCATAGACTGATCGATCCGTTGGAAGAGGAACAGGACCAACTACTTTTGCTCCTGTTCTTATAACGGAATCGAGAATTTGCTGACAACACGCATCTAAAACGCGTGGATCGTAACTTTTTAACCTAACTCTAATTCTTCCTTTTGGCATACCAACAGACTGTTAAAGATCCAGCCTCGACAAGCTTTTCTGATATAGCAAGTCAAGGTGTGTTATTTCTTTACAAAAAATAAGCCAGAGATTTTGTCTGGCCTACTTAAGAATTTTTGAGATAACACCTGCTCCAACTGTTCTTCCACCTTCTCTAATAGCAAATCTAAGTCCTTCTTCAAGAGCGACAGGAACAATAAGCTTAACGTTCATTTTTATGTTGTCGCCTGGCATAACCATTTCTACCCCTTGTGGAAGCGTTGCGTTACCTGTGACATCTGTTGTTCTGATATAAAATTGCGGGCGATATCCTGTGAAAAACGGCGTGTGACGTCCGCCTTCTTCTTTGGTTAACACGTATGCTTCTGCTTCAAATTCTGTGTGGGGAGTTATGCTTCCAGGCTTTGCAATAACTTGTCCTCTCTCAACATCTGTTTTTTCAAGCCCTCGAAGAAGAAGACCGACATTGTCACCCGCTTGTCCTTCATCAAGTTGTTTCTTAAACATCTCAACACCTGTAACAACTGTCGATTTTGTGTCGCGAAGACCGACAATCTCAACTGTGTCATTGACTTTGACAATCCCTCTTTCAATTCTTCCTGTTACAACAGTTCCGCGTCCCTTAATTGAAAAGACATCTTCAACCGGCATAAGAAACGGCTTATCAAGTGCACGCTCAGGGGTCGGGATAAATTCATCAACTTGTGCCATAAGATCTAAGATTGCTTTCTCCGCATCTGCATCTCCTTCAAGTGCTTTAAGAGCCGAACCTCGAATTATTGGTGTCTTATCGCCGGGGAATTGGTACTTTGTGAGGAGTTCGCGGACTTCCATTTCAACAAGATCAAGTAATTCTTTATCCTGAACCATATCGGTTTTGTTAAGAAAAACGACAATTGCCGGCACACCCACCTGGCGGGCCAATAAAATATGCTCCCGAGTTTGTGGCATTGGGCCGTCGGGAGCTGATACAACAAGAATAGCGCCGTCCATTTGGGCGGCACCTGTAATCATGTTTTTAATGTAGTCTGCGTGTCCGGGAGCGTCGATGTGTGCATAATGACGCTTTTCGGTCTCATATTCTTGGTGAGAAATATTTATAGTAACACCGCGGGCTTTTTCCTCAGGTGCATTATCAATATCCTCGTATTTTTTGGCCTTTGCCATGCCTTTTTTGGCAAGGACAGTTGTAATAGCGGAAGTCAGTGTTGTCTTACCATGATCGACATGGCCTATCGTTCCAATATTAACGTGTGGTTTTGTTCTCTGAAATTTTGTGTCTGCCATAGTGTTGACCCTTTTTTACAAAAAAAAAGAAAAATCCCATTTCTGCAATGAGATACAAAGTATAATACAGCATTTTGCCTCATACGTCAATAGTTAAATCAGGGACATAAGGATAAGAATTAGTACAAAATTTTTAAAGAAGTTTGTAATAAAAATTGTCTGCAGCCAACTTCACCATACACACGAGACGTATTTATTGACATACAATTATTGTTGTGTCATAGTTTTTTTATGGCACGATTTAAAAATGTTAAGGAGTGGGTTAAACGAAATCGCATCCTCGTTTTAAGCGCCGTTGTTGCTTTACTTGTTATTTATTTATTCCTCTTTGCTCTTTCTCTCAACAATCCTGCGTCACAATCAGTTCAGGAGCAGCAATCACCCGTTCAACAACAATCAGCTGTCTCTCCAACTATATCTTCTCCCAGTCAATCATACCATTCTACTACCGGCTGGTATGCACTTAAGACACAACTCTACAACGCACCGATTCCATCGGACTGGAAACCCTCGACTTCGACTTTTAACGGCGGCTCGTCGGTTGTTATCCGCCCAAGTGAACAATTGACCGGTGATCCGCTGCTTGTTATCGAATCATATTACTCTTCTACAAATCTGAAGGAGAAGGAGCAAGTTTTTCTAGCAACTGGGCTTACAAAAACAACGATTTTCGTTCAAGGCAGACAAGCATCAAAACTGACAGGCAGATGGGGCACTAGAACCATTGATGGAAAAACTATATCAACCCCAACGCAGGAACGGGTTGTTTTTCTCCCCACAGAAAAGTATTTCTTTGCAATCAAACTCTATTATAGTAGTAGTCAACCGATTCAAGCGTATGATACGCTTTTTGATCAAATCGTTACAAACTTCCGCGTACAGAAGTAATTTTTCTAATTTTCAATCGTTCCGCCCCATTCAACAACGGTGAAGCCAATTCTTTGTGGCGGCTTGGGTAATTGAAGAGGCTCAATGGCATATGGAGTCCGGACCGGCTTAAAGTAAACAAGGAACTCTATCTCTGTATCAGGCTGTGGTACTACTTTAACAGTGTCGACTTTTGCTTTTTCTTGAGGCGGGAAAAGCGAGAAAAGGATGTATGGGGAGTTCAACTCTTTCAGACGAGGCACCCAATAATCAACAAACTCTTTCTGTTCAAACTCATTCAGTCCCAACTCTGTTGTAATTCGCTCAAGCTCAGGTTTCAGTACTGATGCAGGGATGAATATGCCTTCCTTGCGAGGTGTTGCTTTTACTGTTTCTGATTCATAATAGAGTTCGTGGTAGGTTTTGTTTTGGTATACAAGTGTTCCATCCGGATGAGCTTCAATTTGCTTCCATCCATCTTTTGGATAAAGAGGGTCGCTGACTGTTACTCTCCCTTGTATTGAGAGTGTCACATCAACAAGTGTTTTGTGCGTTGGATAAAGATAGATAATTGGTTTACTGTTGCATTGAACAACACATTGTACGCCTGACGGAGGCTGTTTACCCGGTGGGTAGAGACAATTGCCGGATGTTGAGCCTCCTTGAGGGCTAAAACCAAACCCAAGAGCCGGAAAACCGCCGTGAGCTAAGCAACTATTATCATTGCAAACATAATCCCGCTCTTCATAGGAGGGGCAAGTACAACTTCCTGATGATCTGGAATCCGGCTGGCAAGTTGACCCTGCCGGAGTACGTCCTTCTAGGCCGGGAAGAGGTAAATTGAAGATAGGAGTTGTGCCTGGTGTACCTCCGGCAGCTGGGGAAGATCCGGGAAATGTTACCTCTTGCATAACATAACAAGGCAAGAGCTGCAGAGCCGGTTGAGCAGGATTTCTAGGACAGACGAGTATCTGCTGTTGTGCAAAAGATAGAGGAGTTCCAGGAACCAGAGTACTAAAAACAAGACTTACTCCAAACAATAGTAAAAGAGTAATAAATAATCTCTTCCTTGATCTTTTCGGCCGAGAAAAAGCAGACATAAACTTATCGTACCGATGACCTTGTCAGATGTCAAGATATGGCTCTTAATGAATAAGCTTAGGAATTGAAAAATGCAATAATTGCACTTGACATCTACCTACGCTTTCTTATACGTTAATTATATGGATGGAAATAATAACCTGTCGGTTCAGCCGCAGAAAAGTAGTCCAAAAGGATTAATTGCTTTTGTCATCGCCGTACTCATACTAGGTTCTGCCGGTTTTGTTGCCCTACGAAACAACCAAGGAAACAATCCCCAAAACCCAAATCCTCAAAAACAAGGAGGGAGACCAATACCGACAAGTACAATACTTACGTCCCCGCTTGCTCCACGCACTCTTGTATATGGTGGATGGACCGGAGCAGGATCTTTAGTGAAAGCGCTTGATCTTACATCGGGAACGAATAAGGCACTTGCTTTACTTCCAACAAATATTAAAAAGGTGACGGTGTTGTCACCTGATCAACTACTCTATATAGGTAAAACCGATGACAGAGATCACGGAACGCAAATTACCCGTTATTCTATAGCAGACAAAAAAGAGCAAGCCGTTGTTGCAACGGCAGATGGATTCGGAATAGATGATTATGTGATCTCTCCCAATAAACGGTATCTTGCTACTTGGGAAGTTGCTTTTGCTCCCGGTTCCTCTGTACTTCGAGGCGGTAAGTCACGCGTTTATACGGTTGATCTAAATAACCCATCGGCTAAAAATCTTGTGTACGATGAGACAGCCGGTGATACTCCTGTCCACTACCCTCGTGCCATTCTTGATAATGGAAAAGTCTTTATGGATACGTTTCTCCCGAATGGAGGAACAGGTTGGGCTTATGGGATGAGTGTTGCCAATTTCAACGGCTCGGGCAAACAAGATTTAGCTCAAATGAAAAACGGGACTTATGCAACACAGCCCTCTCTATCTGAAAACGGACAAAAACTGTTATTCGCAGGATACGACGGCTCCAATGGACCTGGCGATGCGGTGAAGAACGGGTACAGGCAGGCTCTTGTTACTCCTAATACAGTTGAGACACTTAATACAAATACTCTCGTGAGAGAAAAACTTCCCAACCTTTCTAACGCGAATACTTATACTACAGTACACTGGGATAAAACGACAGGAAATATTCTCTATACTTCCATCTCTCAAAACACAAGTGACAATGGTCTGTTTTCGTACAATCTTTCGGCAAAATCTGCAAAAAAAGTCAATCTTTCATCAAATGAATCTGCCTTTGTAACTGTTCTTTCGGCAGATAAACTCTTAGCAGGAGTACCGGATAATTCACCTTCCTCTCTTGGGAATTTAGGAGAAGCGTACAGCTCATCGTATAGGGAGTTTTCAGTTGTCGATACCAACACTTCAACATTAACACCTCTAAAGCTTTCTGATCCTCTCATGCAGTATATCGGCCTAGTACCTACGGATTATTTTCCGGATACAGTGCAGGTTCAAGCACAAGGAGTACAAGTCCCGTCAAACGTAACACCAATTGATCTCTATTCCAACCAAAACAGTCAGAAAGCCAATCTCCAATTATATACATTTTTCCTAAAGACAAATCTGGAACCAGTCCGCAAAGGTCAACAAAGCGATCCTATTCCAACGAGCGCTCCTATACCTACAAGCGGTGGTACTATACCAACAAGCGTTGTTATACCTACAAGCGGCTCACAGCCACCACCAAGTGGACAAGCATGCAGAGACTTGGCAGCAGCACAATGTCAGGCAAAAGGATTGGCGGTTAATTCTCACGAATACAATAAATGCTTTTCTGACACTTTCTTTGCATATAGACAAAGTGATGCGTGTTCTGATTCACCACTCTACTTATATGGAAAAGAAGGTCAACTGGTTCAGGTACAAGTACAGACCCCGGTCTCTTCATCAACTCCTTCCTACAATGACGGATATAATGTAACGCTTCTTCGAGGAGGAAAACTGCTGGTAGATGGCAATGTTTACGAAAGCATTACCTATGATTATACGCCTGCTGTAAGAAGGCTTACTATTCCGCCATACGGTTCCATTGTCTCTGCCGATAAAGTTGCAAATACACTGTCATCATACGGAAGAAGGCTTGGTTTAAATGAAAAAGAGATAAGTGATCTCGTGGCATTCGGCAAACAGCACGTTACGTCACCTTATGCATTTGTTTCATTCTATGACCAAAAAAGATCTCAAGACATTCTTCCTCTTTCCTTTACTCCGAAACCTGACAATTACTTAAACGTTGTCTTCTACTTTAAATTGCTTGCCGATAAACCTAACTTTACACCCATTCCTCCTGTCTTTGGCAAGCCTCTTGAAAGGACAGGCTTCACTGCTGTTGAGGTAAGTGAGATTGTAGAGTAGATAAAAGCTGCGGGTATAACCTCGGAAGATCTAGAAAAGTATTATCAATCTATTTTTTAGCAGATTTATGAGATGACTTGTGGTGTGGACGGGCTTTTATAGCAACTATTAAAGCCCCAATTGATAAAACTTGCATGATAGTCGCAGTTGTTGAAAGATCAATATTTTTCCAAAATTCTCCCTGCATAGCTACTTCCTTCCTCTACTTCGAGTCGTTCCTCTTTTTGATGGCTTTGAAAAATAGACAAGGGCTGCACCTGCAATAATAAGAATTGATGTCACAATACTACTTAGCTCAAACCCTTTTCTCCATAACTCCGAATCTGTCATTTTTCCTCCTTTAGAAATAATAATCCCAAGACAAACGTCCCAATCATATTAACAACATATTTTGCAAAGGTCAATATATCGAATTCCAGAGATAACCTAGGCACAACGAAAAGTCCAATAAACCAAGCAACTGATAAGCTCATAAAAAACGATGAAATTGCTTCTTTTTGTTTTTTGTTTAGTTTTATCTTCATTTTAAAAATACGAATAAGCCCAGTAGCTAAAAGACGTTATTCCTTTCTCTTTTAAATATCTTTGTTTTGTTGAAACAGACTCCATATTCTCAAACCATACAATGTGGTTTTTACTATCCGTGTCCGTGTAGTGAATTTGGGTTTCTGAGGATGTAGTGTCACGTTTGATTGTACAGCTTTTGAATTGACCCCGATTGAACCCCGATTTAATCGGGGGAACTCGGGGTTGACAGTCTGTCAAGAATTGTTTTTGTATTTCATGGTTGGTCAAAGGTTTTGCAACAGATACCCCGTTTCCTTTGTTATCAACTGTCCAGTCATACCCAAACAACCCAAAGACCACTGTGATTTTTTGGGAAGGGATAAATTGCAAAAAATCATCTGCCATTTTTGTCATATCATATCCGTATGTCTCGCGGCCATGTAGAGGAAAATTAGGCCCCGGATTTGCTTTGGCTTTATGAAAATCATAAGCCATAAGATAGAACTTGTCTGCGTTTTGGGAGAGAGCTTTCACATCAAACGGCCGGAGTCTATAAAACGTGTCGCCATAGAAAGTTTGGGAAAACGTAAGATTTTTGTTTTTGACTTCTTTGTAAAACACCGATGTAAAGGAATTTATTTGACCAATGATCGATTCAAACGGCAATGCATTAAGCTCAAGATCAAGAATAATTCCTTTAAAACCGTTTTCTTTTGCAAGAGATATAGTATCTTGTATCAATTTTCGCTGTGAGGCAGGGTCTTTGAGGATTGCGAAATTACTCTCCGGATTAATCATTCGAAGTACAAGAAATTTTTCATGTCCGTCAGGAACAGATGAGAGAAAATTTTTCAAGCGAAGAGCGCCTGTCTCTTTTTCGTCAACTCCATCTTTTCCGGGGGCAACTCCAAAATAAATAAATTCACTGAAATCACCGGTATCCATTTTTCCCTTTTTTACCGCCCAGTACGGGACAAAAAGAGAACGGGTGACCTTCAGGCTTTTTACATCTACTTTCTCCTCTGTTCTCTTAGTCGTAAGTGTTGGTGACGGAACGATTACGGGTTTTGCCAAATCGGTTTTTATTTTCTCCTTCGCTACTTTCAAACCAAAAAGACCAAGGACCATTAATAAGACAAAAAGAAGGAAACCAATAAAAAACCTCTTCACACCCTTATTATACTCCAGCAGCCCCAGTTCGAATCCAGGGCGCGGAACTCATTTAATAGTCTGTGTTATAATACCGGGCATGCCACTTGAAAAACCATTAATAAAGCGTACTGGTCTAGAACAGATACGTGGATTTAGTTCAAACAGGGGTATTAAGCGGGAAATTGACGTAGACGGAAGGATTACCGGAGGGGTTTTTGATAAATTAGGTTTATCTATTAATGAGTTACAAGGAAAAAAATTGCTCGACGTAGGTACTGGAGGTGGAAGAACAATTAAAGAGGCAAGAGACTTGGGACTAGACATAACAGGAATTGATATAGTTCCAGCTATCTCTTTAGAGAGTGAAGATAAATATGGAGATAGGGAAAGGGTAGAAACGACACAAGCAAAATTGAAATCCGTGGCAAAAGAGTATCCGGGAAGTATAATAGGTGCCGATGCTGCTGTGGTCTTGCCATTTAGAGATAATGCTTTTGATATAGCATTCTCTCATCAGGGAATACCCTATTATGCAAGAAACCCAAAAGAGCTTGCAATTTCACTATTGGAAATGGTAAGAGTTTCAAAAGAGAGAGTGGTAATTACTGGGGAAGAATTTGAAGACGATGATCCCGAAGGAATCACACAGTTTGGGACGAGAGAAACTGAGTTTGAAATGGCATATAAAAGATTTTTAAGTTTTCTTGTAAACAACTACGGCATTGAATATAAAGTTATACCAGGATCGCCCTCATTTGATTTTAATGTTACAGGAAAACTTTCGGAAAAACTTGATTCGGATAGGGCAATAATAATCGTGGAAGCAGAAAGATTAAAAAGATAAATCAGATCTCCTGTGAGCAGAAACTCAACTGTGTAGCCTCATATGATATAATTACTCCATGAAGATTTTTGTAACAGGTCATAAAGGCTTTCTTGGAGGTAGCTTTGTAGAAAAATACGGTAAAGAATACGAAATTATTGGATTTGACAGAAAAGATGGTGAAGAGCTTCTTGACTATGACAAACTCGTTAGGAAAATGCAGGGATGTGAACAGGTCGTACATCTTGCAGCTATTCCAAAACCCGTAGAAGGAAAAACCTTTGAAGAGTACTTGGACAATAATGTACGAGGAACATTTACTGTTCTCAAAGCAGCAGTAGCAATCAACGCAAAGCGTGTGATCTATGCAAGTTCAACAACGATTTATGGCATAGAAAAAGGCATTCCATTCAGAACTCCAATAACAGAAGACCAACCGTTTGTTTCCCAGTACATTAAAGCTGACCAACTCTCCTCTCGTGATGTTGACCTCTCTTACCATATGAGCAAAGTCATGGCTGAACAGATTCTAGCATGGTATGGATTAAATAAGAAGATGCAAACAACTGCATTACGTTTCGGTCCAATAAATAAAGTCTTTCTTGGGACAAGTGTCAGCATGAATAATGCCACACATGCAATTAAAAAAGCCATAGACTATCAAGGAGAACTTTGGTATGAACCATTCAGTATTGTTGATGAGATTAATCATATAGATATATCAAAAGCAAAGAGAATATTAGGATATATCCCAGAGAAATCTAATTATACGAAGGAACAAATACATTCTACATTCGATCAAAGAACTAAATAGAGGAATATTGTGTTCGAACTTAGTGGGTTCTAGAACGAATCGCACCACTTAAGGTATCACATACTGATATAGAGGGTTCGAACATCCTCCACCCCCAAAATCTTAACAATTAACCTTGCTTCGTTTGATATAATTTATGCATGAGGTATAAAAAAACGAATAAAGGATACATCATACGCTTACTTAAAAACGAAAACCTGATAGATGAATTAACTAATTTTTGTAGCGAGAATAAGATTCAATCTGGAGTATTCTATGGCATTGGCGCAGTGCTTGAGGCTGAGCTTGGTTTTTATCACTTGGACAGAAAAGAGTATGAGTTTAAAAAAATAAGCAAGCCGCTTGAAATTGTAAGTTTGACAGGAAATATCGCTTTGGTTGACAATAAGCCCTTTCTTCATATTCATACGGTTTTGTCAGATGTAGATTTTACGTGTGTCGGAGGACATTTAAAAGAAGCAGTTGTCGGTGCGACATGCGAGGTATATCTATTTGACTTTGAAGAGGCTATTGAAAGGGTTTATGATGAAGAGATCGGGTTGAAATTACTAAATTGTGATATGAAATAGGTTCAAGTCTCCCAATTCCCCAAAGCTTAAGTATTGACATACGTCTTATAGTATTATATAATCAGCAGTATGGCATTTTACGAACGCGAGCAACGACAATCAGGAAACCACGAAGCAGGTCCTCAAGCTTCAGAAAGGGAGAAATCAGTTAATAGATTCTCCAAAGAATCACGCGAAGCTCTTGCAGATAGAGGATTTGTAATAGTTGAACTTACCGGACAATCGATTAAAACGCTTAGAGAACAAGGAAAGTCCTTCACAGCGAACTGGCACAAAGGGCACTGGATTGAAGATAAACCCTCAGAGCTTATTGAGGTTGCATATCACCCCGATCCGGAGCAATTCATTCTTCGGGATAGTAATCATACTACACGTCTTGAGCAAGAAAAAATGGTAGCCGATCATTCGAAAGAACTTGGAAGAGAAATTCCAGGAGTTGAGGCAGCCATTGATATTGCTCCTAATTATGTAGAGCTTGCTTTCGTAGACTTACAAAACGCAATACTTGAAGGAAGAAGAGATTTTTTATTCAAGAAACGCTTAGTAGATATGATTATCAGGACAAAGACGGATACCGAAGACCCAAATGCTATCCATATTGCTGAACTGCATGAGGTATTTGGATTAAGTGTTCTTAGCTACAGCAAAGAGCAACGTTTTTCAAGCGCATATGCAGCTCCACTGATAAAACCCGCTCCTAAAATAACCGCTAACAAGGAAGCTCAAGCATTGACAAGAGGCTTATAGTAGTGTACTATCCACCAATGGCAGCTAAAGAACATGAACTATCGCTCTTTTCCACCGAACCTTTCACCGAATCTCCTAAGAGTAAGATAAAGGAATTTTCTTCCGAGGCACGGGATTCACTTGAAAGGAAAGGCTTTATCATAGTTGAGCTTACCGGACAATCGATTAAATCCATGAGAGAGGCGGGAAAGCCTTTCTTCTCAACATGGCATAAAAATAATGATGAGTTTGAAAATTTAGAATCGATGCAAAGCGAAGTGGCAATAATTCCAGGGCTCTTTCTTCCAAGTACGGCAAACAGAAAGTTCGATGCCCAGGAAAAAGAAGTACGAAGACGCTCCGGAAAACTAAGAAGAGAAATTCCTGATATAAAAGCAAAGATCGGTGAGTCTCCAGATTATATTGAGCTTGCATTTAATCTTTTTGAAAAAACACAAGAATTGGGTGAAGAATTTTCATTCCTAGAAGGAAAAAGCGGTCTTTATGCAGTTACAAATACCAAAATAAGCGGTCCTAATAAAGCAACTGTTGGATTTTTCAAGACTGATTCGGGCTTAAATGTCAGTTATACACCTATCAATAAAGGTGATCTTGTAGTCCAAGCCGCTCCATTTATATTACCTGCCTAGCAACAGCACCTTATTCAATTATCCTCCACTCCATTGCAATTCATAAAATTTATACTATACTTGAGGTATGCGAGCTCACGGAAAAAATCTTCTCTACTCAGCCCTTACGGTCATATGTATTGCATTTATCCTTCTGACTGCACCGCTTTTTGTACAAAGTATGACTTTTCTTCTTACACAGGTTTTTGGGCTTTTACTAATTGGCTGGGCGATTCTGGCAATGAGACTTAATAAAACCCATCACGCAAAAAATCTTCCGAAAAGCATTTTTCTTGTTACAAAAGGCCCGTATGAAATTATCCGTCATCCGGTCTATGCCGGACTGCTTCTTATTATGTCCTCCTACGTCCAAGAATATCTGACATTCTCACGATTTCTGGTCTTTGTTGTATTGCTAGTAGTAACTGTACTTAAAATTAATTATGAGGAGAGCCTTCTTGAGGAGCATATGAAAGAGTATACGTCGTATAAAGCAAAAACGCATCGTATAATCCCTTATTTTTATTAAGTATTTTTTAAAACACGAAAATAATCTTCTTTGGGAAGTTTTGATTGCGTTTTTAAAATTCTTTTAACATCATGAATTTGGGTTTGATGTTTATACATTGCCTCAATTCTTTGATCCCACACAGAAGAGATATCTATAATTTTATCAACCTCTGATCTTTTGTAACCCGGGGGAAAATAAACAAAATAATCTTTGAATATTCCCGCCTCTTTATCACTAATACAGTAGTACCAGAGCTCTTTAATATCCTGCAGTTTTTGAAAAACAAACGTAGTAATCATGGAGACTGCAATATGATCGAGATGTCCTGTAACTCCCAATGTATCATGCGTTATAAGAATCTCGGGCTTGAGTTTTTGAAGTATCTGTTGGATTTTCTCTGCGATTTCATGATAAAGATTATTGGAGAGGCTCCCGTCTTTATAGTCGAGGAAAAAAACTTTTTTTATACCTAAAACGTTTACTGACTCCAAAAGCTCCTCCCGCCTGATCTCGCTAAGAATAGCTTCTTTTTTTTCACTGCTATTCATACCGGCGTCACCATTGGTAACACAGATAAGATACACGTCTCTTTTTTTGGCAAGAATTGCTAAGGTTCCGCCCGGACCAAAAGCTTCATCATCCGGATGTGCAAAAATACCAACAACAGGTTTCATACTTGGTAAGCGAATTATACCAAAAGCTTGATGAGTTTATAAAGAAGCACGAAGGAATGCCGGGAATAAGATTATGCGGCGGCGACGCGGCCTGTGAAAGTGGATTTTGCAAGCATTCCCTCGACAATATTCTTCGGCACGATTTCGTAATGAGACGGCTCCATATAATAATGCGCTCGTCCTTGGGTGAGACTTCGAAGTTGCGTTGCGTACCCCGACAACTCGGCAAGTGGAACCATACCCAAAATGATCGTCGCAGTACCTCTCTCCTCAGACCCCATGATTTGTGCACGTTTTGCCGAGAGATCACCAATCACTTCTCCCATAAACTCACTGGGCGTTGTCACCTCAACCTTCATGATCGGCTCAAGAAGAGTTAGTCCTGCTTTTTTTGTTGCCCCCTGAAGTGCCTGACTTGCCGCAATCTTAAAGGCAATTTCTGAAGAATCAACATCATGATATGAACCGTCATAACAGGTAACCTGCACATCAACAATAGGATAACCAAGAAGTACACCGTTATCCAATGCCTCTACAACACCTTTCTCGACTGCTCTGACGAATTCAGCAGGGATTGCTCCGCCCTTAATTGCATTGACGAACTCAGAACCTTCTCCCCGTGGCTTTGGCTCAACACGAAGGAAACAATGTCCATACTGTCCGCGTCCTCCTGACTGGCGGATGTATTTTCCTTCGGCCTCGGCTTGCATTTCAATTGTCTCTTTATATGCAACTTGCGGTGCACCGACATTTGCCTCAACTTTAAACTCTCGTTTCATCCTATCGACCATAATCTCAAGCTGCAATTCTCCAATACCTGAGATGATAGTTTGGCCTGTCTCGTGGTTTACTTTGACAAAAAATGTGGGGTCTTCTTCTTGGAGGCGCTTAAGTGCGTATCCGAGTTTTTCCTGATCGGATTTGGTCTTGGGCTCAATAGCAAGTGAGATAACAGGCTCCGGGAAAGAAATCTGCTCAAGAACAATCGGTTTACTTTCATCACTTAGCGTATCACCTGTTCCTGTCTCTTTAAGACCAACTATTGCAACAATTTCACCGGCGTATGCTTCTTTTATTTCCTCACGGTTATTTGCATGCATGAGAAGAATCCTCCCGACGCGTTCTTTGGTGTTTTTATTGCTGTTGTAAACGTAGGAACCTGAGGTAAGCTTGCCTGAATAAACGCGAAAATACGTAAGTTTTCCGACATGAGGGTCGTTTTGGATTTTAAATGCAAGACCTGCAAGGTTTTCTTCGGGGACAAGCTTTCGGACTTCTTCCTCTCCTGTTTTCGGATTTGTTCCTTTGACTTCTTTCAAATCCACAGGAGAGGGAAGATAGTCAACAACAGCATCAAGAAGCGGCTGGACGCCTTTGTTTCGAAGAGAAGATCCGGCGTAAATAGGAACAAGTTTATATGCGATAACAGCCCGTCTCAAAGCGGCTTTAAGCTCCAGTACCGTCGGTTCAACGCCTCCCAAGTATTTTTCCAAAAGCGCATCATCCGTCTCGGCAATTTTCTCAATTAATTTATTTCTGTTTTCTTCAACTTGCCCTTTGAGCTCCTCAGGAATTTCGTCAGTTACATCAAACTTTGCACCCGAGCCCTGCCTGCCGGCAGGCAGGTCGTCGGAACCCCAAATAAGAGCCTTTCGTGTCAGTAAATCAACATTTCCTTTATAGGTACTTTCAGCGCCGATCGGAAGGACCATAATTGCAGGATTTGCACCGAGTCGCTCTTCAATGCTTTTAATAGTTCTAAAAAAATCCGCACCCAATTTGTCCATTTTATTGACAAAACAAAGCCTCGGCACTTTGTATTTGTCCGCCTGCCGCCAGACAGTTTCGGATTGGGACTGGACACCCTCTTCGGCATCCAAAATAGTGATTCCTCCATCAAGCACACGAAGGGACCTTTCAACTTCCGCAGTGAAGTCAACATGTCCTGGGGTATCGATTATGTTAATCCGATAAGGGTCTTCTTGCCCTGAGGAGCGAAGCGACGAATGGGTCCAAAATGCTGTCGTTGCGGCGGATACAATTGTAATACCACGTTCCCGCTCTTGTGCCATCCAGTCCATTTGTGTATTTCCTTCATCAATATCACCGATCTTGTAGGTTTTTCCTGTATAGAATAGTATGCGCTCGGTTGTGGTTGTTTTTCCCGCGTCAATGTGGGCAATAATGCCGATATTTCGGATTTTATCAAGCGGATAGATTCGTGAATTTTGATCTGCCATACAATAAAAAAAGTTAAAAATTCAAAATGTAAAGTGCAAAGTTACAGTGCAAAATTCAAAATCTTTAACTTTAAACTGCAACTTTTAATTTCTAACTTTGAACTTTTAACTGTTTAAAGTATACCATATTGAGCGTGAATTTTCCAGAGAAATCATTAAGGTATAATGTTTTATATGAATAATTTTAATGATCATGAAAATAGTAAAGTGAACTTTAATGAAGTGCCAGGCTCTTCCGGGCAAGAAGGATTTGATATGCACGAGAAGCGCGATAGGTTTCTCGGAGGGGCACAGGCGCCAGAATCTCGAGAGGCTGAGAAGAAAAAACTAAGATTACCAACAACAATGGAGCTTAGATTAAGATTGCTTCGTATGAAAAAGTCGGAAAGAGGAAAGCCATTGCCCGAAGTGCCCGATACACCAACAGCAAGCGACACAGCAAAGTATGGGCGTATTAATTGGGAGCATATAAAGCACAAAGAATCTAAACCCACGGAGGGACTTGCTCCTTATCTTCATAAGATGGCTAAATTAATGATGACGCGGGAAGGCTATAGAGGAATTAACGCGAAGGGAGAGCAAACACAAAATGATTCATTGTGGGTAAGTGAAAATGGTTCAACTCAGGATATTGGTATAAATGAAGATTGGCGCATTGTCGATGATGGTAATCACAGAGCCTTAGTATTAAAACTTTTAGGTCATAAGTTTGTTGAGAATAGTGGCATGAACGATTGGGTAAAAATCACTAATTATAAGAAACATACTTCTTGATTCGTAGCAGAATCCAACATAATTTATCCGTAACTTTGTTGACGTAAGCAACTACATAAACTATAGAATTCTTCTTATTGTGACAAAATCTGAACGATTTAAAAACGACTCGACCGGGTCTTCAATGACTTTTCCAATTTCTTTACCTTTTATTTCTTTTGACCCCGATTTGATCGGGGTTGATCTTGCATTAATTACTTTTCCATTCCCAACATAGATTCCCACATGACCTATACCTGTCGGATATGTTGGATTATAATGACCCCACCCTCCCTTAATAAAAAGTAGATCTCCAATCCGTAATGCTTTTTTATCCCTTCTGAAAGGTTTGCCGCAAGATGCTTGGTCCAAAGCTGTGCGGGGAAGATTAATTCCGATTTTTTTGTAGAGATATTGGGCAAAGCTTGAACAGTCAAATGTTTTTGGAGCCTCAGAAGGCTTCGCACCGTATCTGTAGGGCTTCCCTAGATGTTTTTTTGCAAAAAACACTAATTTTTCCTCCCGCGACATGCCCGAATTGTACCACAGTATTTTCCTTAATTTTTTACTATCTACTGAATTGAGTTAGAGGCCTTTGCCTGAAAGCAGCGATTGTATATCTTTACTGGATACCGCTCTCTTTTTACTACGCGGATTTTTTAGTTTAAGTGTTTTCCAAATCCATCTGATATCCTCAACTACTTGATCGGTCACTTCTATTTCTCTTTTTTCACGATTTAGGTAAAAACTTGCATAGCGTGATAATCGGTTTTGCTCGAAAGGATTCATATTTTGGTATGCAACAGCGGTAAAAACATCATGTAATACATGTATCTTTTTCGTTAGATCGGAGTCAATCTCGTAGTCAGTACCCATTCCACCGCTGACTAACATCTGTTCGATTATCGCTTCATCAGATGAGTTTTTATATGCGTCGTACCCCTTCACTTTTTTAAAAATCTTGGGGGTGATCACGCGATGTAACCAATATCCTTCTTCTGAATGCTCTTTCAGTATTGGTTTTTGTTTTCTTTTCTCATGTCCAAAGAATATATTTAAATTTTCATTTTCACTATTTGGATCGCTTATATTAAATGGACTTGCAAGCGGGGATTTTTCTGACTCATGTGGAAATGGAGACTCGTTAAAGCCTAACGCCCAGTCCCACTTGCTTTTTATATTATACGGCCCATCAATATCAAATGGTCCTTCTGCCAAAGCAAATGTGACTATTTTCTGTTTCGTCTCCTCGGTCGGCTCATAACGGAGCCACCATGGCTTATCCTCTGATGATAAGTATTCAAGTTTCATTTTTCCATTTCCCAACAATGTGTATCGGAAATCGACATCCAGTTTCATGCTTTGGTTACTACCATAAAGGACATTTCCTGTCCCGTCTCGGCGAAACTTTATACTACGAAGATAATCATAAAACTGAAGACCTGCATGCCAATTAGATCCAGTTAAGAGCTTGCGTATTTCTTGCTCAGACTCTACCTCTGGAGTAGGCTTACCACCCTTCTCAATACCAGACTTTTTTACTTTTGGAGAAACAGATTCACGTTCTTTTGGCATCATTGAAATTATAGGATTTTGAGATGAAAATGCAAGTACATTTTTCTTTGACTTTTCCCAATAGATCAACAATTTCGATTGACAAAGAGGCCGGAAGGACATACAATACACGCGAAAGGAAGCTATAGTATGCCAGAACGATTAAGACCGGGAAAAACCCAAGTTGAGGCTCAAGGTAAAAAGAGTGGCTCAGCTGAGCAGCAAGGTAAGGGATGGAAGCCTAGTACTGAGTTCTATGAGTTTTTACTTTCTGAACCCGATGTAACCTTATTTGCGGATAATACGCCGGATAGTACCAAAATGTTTGAAATTCTTGATAGTGAAGGTATTCATTTTAAGATAGATAAGACAGATAAACGAAAAACCCCTTATATCAGATGGGGTACACGATTTGATGATAAAAAGATGATGGGGCCAAGGCACAAAGGCGTTGAAGGTGCAGAATTCCTCGTCCGTTTGTTTTCAAAGATGAGCGAGGCACATCTAAAGGCGGCGTTAAAGAGAGATCCTCAAGAGTTTGAAGGTGGCGATCCTGAGTTTATGAAATGGATGGAAGAAATGGAAGAGCGACGACGAGAAAGAAACTATGAAATAATGTATGGAGAAGGTGTAAAACCAAAAGAAAAACCACATAGGAGGCTATAAAATTATATAAATAACTTACTGATGCTAACGTAAATCTTCTCTTTCTATCCGTAGATCAGAGATAATCTCCGGATCGCGTACCGCTATCTGAACCTGTGAACGGGTATAAATAGCGGATTCCTCATGCTTACCCTTCTTTCTTTCGATCACATAGATTGGTTTTCCCTCCTGATGAAATGCTGCCCGAACAGCAGCGATTCTCTCCCCCCGCAACCTATAATCACGTACAAGCCGTTCTATAACAAGCCGGTCCACACGGTGTTTTTTTCGCGTCTGACGAGGTAACTTCCATCCAGTCTCTTCATACTCGGCACGAAGTGCGTTATATGTATCAATAACTTCAGTCTCATGTGAAATGTCGAGAAAATCGATATATTGAAGATCTTCTTCTTGATCTGGTGCTCCAATACGAAACTTAATCCTTGCGCGAATTGTGACAGGTGGTTGATTTTGTTTCCTAGCTTCTCCTAACGCCCATTCCCAAGCCCGATCTGGCGCATCCTGCCAGAAATAAGCTCCATCTCCCAACCAATCACCTTTTCCACGACTTGGTCTAAAACCATGATCCATGATGCTGTCTGCAGCATTTTTAGTGGTTCCATGAAAACCAATGATCTCTATTTGAGTTCCCATATATTTTATTAAATGTGAAGTATTCGGGGCAGAATATTACGCTCAACATGATTATATGAATATTTGGTAAAAAAGCAAGTAGCGGTGGGATAAATAGAAAATTAAAATTTGCTAAATTATTTTCAAATTTACCTTGCCTTTTCCAGTTTCGAGATGAAATATAATTACTTTGACATTTCTTAAAAGAATACTTACACTAACAATTACTATGGCGGATGATTTTATTAAGGATGAAGATGGTAATGTTGATTTTTTGGAAGCACCATCTGGTATACCGACAGAAGTATCAGGGTTCTCTATAAAACAGCAGCAGCTAGAATCTCCTTTTGGAGAAGGAGACAAACAGGACGCTAAAGAGAATAAATCGCTCACAGGAAAACTCTTGCCTCCCGGCTGGCCACGAATTACACCGGATGCAGAATATGTTCATCGATTTGATGGATATCGGCCCGGCCTTGATGCGCCAATCGACCATTTTAGCTTTCACTTACAACAAGGAGAAAGACAATTATTATACCTCGCAGTTGAACATACAAATAATCCTGCCAATCCTCAATCTGCCGCATTAGAAAGACATTTTTCAGAGCTCAAACCTGATGTTGTGCTCTATGAGGGGCCAACAAGCGACTCCCCAATTCCGGACAGAGACACCGCAATCAGATACGGAGAGAAAGCTTTAACTATTTATCTTGCTCAACAGTATAACAAAGCATTAGAACCTGAAGAACAACCAGTAATAATGGAAAGCACAGATATTCCTGACGATATGTGGATAGAGGAATTTAGGAAGCGAGGATATTCAAATGAGCAGATTGCTGTGTTAGATATTCTAAGAAAAACTCATGGGGTAGGAGAGAATATTCGACGTAATACTAGTCTTACCGGTGAGCAAAAAACACGAGCACTAGAAGAAGATGAGAAAATACGAACCAACTTTGAAGCATTTATGGCTGAAAAGGGATTTCCCAATTTATTTCCCCTCCTTCCCAAATCTGATGGGCATGCTTGGGACACGCAAACTGTTCAAGAAGAGGTAAAAAGATTAACAGGACAAGACCTCAATCTTGGCCTTAATCCGCTTACTATTCCTGAGCTAAAGAAGATGTTTGATGACGAATCAATTTTTCGGGATGAGTATATAGTCAAGAAAATTGCAGAAACTACAAAACAACATGACAGAGTAATGATTGTTATGGGTAGTGGTCATGCCCTCCGTGAAGAAGCTGCATTAAGAGAATATTTTGATGCGCCACCTGATGACGAAGCTTCTACTGATAAAGAAAAAATGAAACCAACAGTTCTTTATCACGCATCAAGCAATAGAAATATTGAGATATTGGAACCAAGAGCAGAAACTGTAAGAGATGAGAACGAAGGACCTGTCGTCTTTGCCTCTTCCGACAAAGCTAATGTCACTAAATTTTTAGTTCCAACTGATGACAGCTGGACAAGAAAAATGCGTTTTGGAGATACACATGTTCATGTAATCAGGGATAGAAAAAGATATGAAGAGCTTGATAAAGGAGGAGCTATCTACCACCTCAGTCCAGATGGTTTTAGCCTTGACCAAACTAAAGTTGGAGGAAAAAACGAATGGACCAGTAATACTTCTGTTACCCCAACTGAAAAAGAAGAATATGAATCGGGACTTGAAGCGCAACTTGATAATGGAGTGCAGGTATATTTTGTAGACGAAGAAACATTTAATCGAATTACTCAATCGGAAGATCATGGAGTCGCAATCATTAAGGGTCTTGTATCTGAAAACAAATTAAAAAACATTAATCCTAAAGAAATCCCCCAATAAACTCTCCTATTTTTCTTTTGACTTTTCCCAACAGGTCAATAATTTCAATGTCCAGGTCGCGATACATCCCGTAACACTTGATAGATTTTGAAGGGACGGTACAATGGCTCGTATATGCGAGCATACAAAATTGTTCCATGGGAACAGGTAAGAGATGTTAATCTTTCAAAGAAAGGACAAGAGCGCCTA
>ORMF012568525.1_pt1 | contig 40694 bp, 29 predicted proteins | sample 1779871 | NCBI WGS metagenome assembly ORMF01 (sample SAMEA104232316, study PRJEB22302) | groundwater metagenome | biome: forest; feature: aquifer; material: groundwater | place: USA | collected 2011-08-07 | depth 5.4 m
CGCACCATCCGCACCAGCGCCTCCTGGTTCTTCTCGCCCCAGGTGCGCCGCGCCATGTCGACGTTGAAAATGAGGTCAGCACCCGCTTCGTAGGTGAAAGCGAGTCTCGGATAGCCTTGTTTGATCGCGCCGAAATCCTCCGGCTGGCCCATCGGCACCGCGGCGCACTCCGCCGACTTGAGACACTCGAAGCGGGCGCTCGTGCCGACGACGACCTTCGCTTGGTAATCCGTACCCCTGATGCCTTTCTGGCCGAGCAGTCGCACCGTCAAGAGTGTGATCGTGTCGCCGGGAGTCGAGAGACCCAGCACTTTTTCCTTAAGATCGGCGAAGCTCTTGATCTCGGGCCTGACGATCAGGCTATAGACCGGATTGGTGGTCTGTGCCACGATCGCCACCGCGTCGGAGCCCTTGAGCACCGCTTGGATCAGATAGGGCGTAGCGTTCTTGCCGGCGTCGATCTCGCCCTTGTCGAGCGCAGCGACGATCCGATCCGTGCCGCCGGGAACCGGCACGACCACGAGATTGATCGCTTCGCGCACGAAGAATCCCTTGCGCTCGGCGACTGTGAGCGGCAGCGACGACAAGCTCCCCGCTGAAGTCGCATTCTGCCCGTAGCGCAACGTGACTATCTCAGCGGCGAGGGCAGTATCAATAATGCTCGCGTAAATGAGCGCGCTGACTATGAAAAGAGTCCGCTGATTCATCCTCTCCTCCCGTCGTCATGAAAAACTCGGCCGCGCTGCTCGCCCGTATCTGAGCGACCTCGCCAACCCCTATATCGCGGTCAATGAATTCTGTCGAGGTAAAAGTGTGATCGGACCGCGCATGACAATCGTCAAGCGCAAAAAAAAGGGGCGGCTGTTTTACAACCACCCCTCTTTCAACCAGCAAACTAATTTGCTTCCTAGCCTTCGATGACCTTGCGCCATTTGGCGTAGATCTTCTCGCGCAACTCGGGAGAGGACTCGGCCACGGGTGGGAAGTCCTTCATCCATTCGAACGGGCGGCAGGCGTCGATGACGGCGCGGGAGTTAAAGCCCTTCTTGCCCGGTTGGATGCGCGGGTCGAGGGGGCCGCTCCAGCAGCGGCGCAGAATTTCGATGGACTCCACCGGATCAGAGCGGCTAGCCAACGCCCAGAGCACGTCGAAGGTGTTGGTCGGGTCAATATCCTCATCGACAACGATCACGTAGCGGCCTAAGTAAGCGCCTGCGTGGACTTGCGACGCGGCGAGCATCGCCTGACGCGCGTGGCCAGGATAGCGTTGCTTGATCGAAATGATGTTGAACAAGCGGCCGCCGCCGGCCTCGTGGCACCACACGCCTTTGACATCCGGCACGCCGCATTTCTCAACCTGTTCCCAGATCAGCGCCGCCTTCACCATGCATTTGGCGATGGAGTAATCCGACGGCGGTCGGCCCGGGCGGGCGCAGCAGAGAATCGGATCGTTTCGGTAGTAAATGTTTTCGACGCGGACCACCGGCTCCGGACGGCTCGAGCTGGCGTAGTAGCCCGTCCATTCACCGAAGGGTCCTTCGGTCTTTCGGTCGGTCGGGTCCATCCAGCCTTCGATAACGATCTCCGCGTTGGCCGCGAACGGCAGGCCGGTGGATTTTCCTTCGATGACTTCGATGGGCCCGCCCTTCAAACCGCCGGCATAGTCGAACTCCGACACGCCGTAGTCGATCTCGTTGCCCGAGACCATGAACAGCACCGGATCTTGGCCGACGGAAATGACCACCGGGCAGGGTTTGCCGCGCTCGAAATATTTGGCCCGCTGGATGCTGCCATGCTTGCCGGGCGAAATATAGAGACCCATGCTGTTTTTGTCATGGACCATGCCGCGGTAGGCGCCGAAATTGACCCAGCCTTCGTCCGGGTCACGCGTCGTCACCAAACAGGCGGTGCCGATGAAGCGGCCGCCGTCGAGCTCATGCATGAAAGGCACGGGGAACTTGAGCAAATCGACCTTGTCGCCGGAGTCCACGTTCTCAAGAACCGGACCTTTGCTGACGACCTTATGTTTGATTGGCTCGTGGGTGACGAGCTTCTGGCGGAAGGCGCGCACAAGATCGAGATTGGAAAGGCTCATATCGAGGCCAAGGTTTAAGGCCATCCGTTTGAACGAGGCGTTCTGTGCGAACAGAGTGCGGTAGCCTTTCGGGTAGCCGGGCACGTTGTCAAAGAGTACCGCGGGGACAACGCCGCTCTTGGACTCGCGGGATAGAATCTCCGCCAGCGTGCCCATTTCCAGATTCCAATCGACGCCGTCGACTTTCTTTAACTCGCCGAAGCTGTCGACGATCTCAAGCCAATCGCGCAGGTCGGTGTATTTCGGTGTTTTGCCGGACTTGATTTCGTCTTCGGCTAGTTTTCTCGCCTCCAGGGCCGTCATGCTCAATTCTCCTTTCGCCTTTAGCGATGAGTTGTTTTAGTCGCCTAATATCGATTCATCAACACCCTCGGTATCCTCCGCGGGTAGCCCGTTGCAACTCTTCGGATCCAGATGGAGGAATACCTTATCGCCAGGGCTTATAGCGTTGAAGGGATGGGTGTGCACCGCGAAGAGGTCGTCGCCCACCGCGATTTTGCAATGATAGGCGTCACCCATGAAAATCGCTTCTTTGACTGTCCCCTCAACGACATTGTCTAAGGATTGCGGTTTCTCTTTGTGCACCGGAATATTTTCCGGACGAATCGAAATGACCGCCGCCTGGTCCTTTTTCAAGCCCGGTGCCGGTATGAAGCTTAGAATGCCTTTTTTTGTCTGCATCTTGCCGGGCCTGGAATCCCCATCCACTTCAAGCACTTTGCCGTCAATCAGATTGGTGAGCCCCAAAAAGGTCGCCGTGAACCTTCTCTTCGGACGATTGTAAAGCTGGTGCGGTGAGCCTATTTCAATGAGTTTTCCGCCGTGCATCACTGCGATTTGATCGGAGATCGCTAATGCCTCGGCTTGATCATGCGTTACAAAGATCGTCGTGATGCTGGTCCGTCTTTGCAGCGACTTGATTTCCGAGCGCATCGCCACGCGCAGTTTGGCGTCCAAGTTGCTCAAAGGTTCGTCGAGCAGCATGACCTTGGGCTCGTTTATCAGCGCGCGCGCGAAGGCGACCCGCTGTTGCTGGCCGCCGGAGAGCTTCGGCGCGGGCCGGTCTTCCAACCCGTCGAGGCCAACGACCTTCAACACGTCTGTTACCCTCTGCCGAATCTCGGCTTTGGACCGCCGCTGGATCGTCAACGGATAGGCGACGTTTTCCGCCACAGTCATGTGCGGCCAGATCGCGTAGGATTGGAAAACCATGCCGAGGGGGCCTTTGTTGGTCGGAACATAGACGCGCTCGCCGGCCGCGAAGACGGTCTGGCCGCCGATGCTGATCCTGCCGCCGTCGGGCCGCTCAAGACCGGCAACGCAGCGTAACGTTGTGGTCTTGCCACAACCGCTGGGGCCCAAGAAAGTATAAAGAGAACCCTCGGGAATGTTCAGCGCGACGCCCTTGAGCACGTGGACCCGCTCCTTGTCCTCGCCGAAATATTTTTCCAGAGCTTCGATCTGGACCATGTCTCGTTTGTCTGCCATTGTTCCTCCTGATTGCGACGCCCTACCGGCGCCGGCACATAGCTCCGCTGCCGCTTACAGGTCGAGTCGCTAATTGGCGATGCCGAGTCGCGCGCCGAGCTTGCGCGCCGTAAAGGCCATAGCGATCAATAACATGACCATCAACACGCCCAACGCACAAACATAGGTGTATTGACCGCCTTCCCATAAGTCAAATGCCATGATCGACAACACGGTGCTGTTATAGGAATAGAGCAGGATCGAAGTCGAAAGCTCGCGCAGCGCGATGATGCTGATATAGATCCAGCCCGCGGTAAAGCCCGGCATCAAGAGCGGCAGGATGATTTTTCGAAAAGTCTGAAACCAGGTTCCGCCCGCCGTCAGGGATGCTTCCTCCAGCTCTTTATTGATCTGGATCATCGACGCCGACGCGGCGCGAATGCCGTAGGGCATAAACTTGGTGATGTAGGCCAAGAGCAGCACCCAGATGGTGCCGTAGATCGGAATCGGCAGCGTCAAATAGACCCAGATGAGGCTCACGCCCAAAACGATTCCGGGCATGGCAATCGGTATAAAGGTCATGTTGTCTAGCAACGCCCGCCCCGGCAACTTGGTCTTGACCGTTATCCAGGCGATGATCGAAGTGAGCAGCATCACCAGCGTCGCCGAACCGACGGAGAGATAGAAGCTATTCTTGAACGCCGTCATCGCCAATGGATAATTCAGGATGTATTGGTAATTGGCCCAGGTCATCTTGTCCATCAGCTCGCGCGACGGCACGCCGTAATAGGGAATGAACGAAGACCAGAGGAGCACGAACACGGGCAGAATCACCGCCAGGAAGAAAATCGCAAACGACACTGCGAGGGTCGCGTACTTCCAAACGCCAAGGTCGATCACGCGCGGGCGGTAGCCCTTGCCGGTCACCGTGGCGTAACGCTCTTCGCGCCGGGTGATCCGGCCGTAGATCAGCACACCGGTCGTGCTGATCACCAGCAACGTCACCGCATAGGCGCCGGCCAAGCCGAAATCCGACGGGAATTGGTGGATCGCCAGAAAAATTTTCGTCGTGAACAGGGAGATCTTCGCCGGCACGCCGATCAGCGCCGGCACCTCGAAGGCTTCGATACCGCGAATGAAATTGATTAACAGCACGCTGAACATCGCCGGCCGCATCAGCGGTAGCGTGATCCGCCAGAAGGTCGAAAAGGTGCTCGATCCCGCGGTCAAAGCGGCCTCCTCCAGCGAGGTGTCCATGTTGCGGAACGCCGCCGACATGAGCAGAAACACCAGCGGATAAAGGTGGATCGCCTCGGCCCAGATCATGCCCCACATGGAGTAGATGTTGAACGGCGCCGCTTCGAGCCCCAGGGCCCCTTTAACGACGATGTTGATCAAACCGATCTTCGGGCTGAGCAGCAGAATCCAAGCGATGGTGCTGAGAATCCCGGGAATGATAAACGGGATCAGCGACATCACGACGAAGAGCTTTTTAAACGGCGTATTGGTCCGCTCGCTGACCCAGGCCAAAAAGGTTCCGATGAGAAAAGTTAACGTGCAGGTGCCGATGCCGAAATAGACGGAGTTAAGAAGTAAAAAGTAGAACTCCTTTTCGAAGTATGCCTTGACGTAATTTTGAATTGTGTAGACCGCGCCCGGCTCACCGATAGGCGCGCTGCGAATGCTGCCGTAAAGTAGCATCACCAGCGGCACCCCTGCCAGGTACAGGACGAAAAGTATTGCCCCTACGAGAATTAGGGTCTGGGAGTTGAACCTCCTCACCTGCTACCCTCGGAAGCGACGATCTAATTGTTAATATTGCGAGTGACTTGGTCCTGAACCATGGTCTTTTTGACTTCTTCTTCGATCTGCTCCCAAACCCGATTTTCAAGTTCCAAAAACCGCGGGTCGCGCTTGAGGGAAAGATCGCGGGGACGCGGCAGGTCGATTTTGAGCGTCTGCTTCACCCTGCCGGGGCGGGCGCCGAAGATAATGACGCGATCCGCCAGATAAATTGCCTCGTTGATCTGGTGCGTGATAAACAGCACGGTTTTCTTTGCCTCGCTCCAGATGCGCAACAGTTCTTTCTGCATGATCTCGCGGGTCTGCGCGTCAAGGGAGGCAAAAGGCTCGTCCATGATCAAAATCTTCGGGTCCACCGTAAGCGCCCGGGCCAGGTTGCAGCGCTGCTGCATGCCGCCCGACAGCTCATGAGGGAAGTGGTCTTCGAAGCCCTGCAAGCCAACCAGCTTGATAAAGGTCCGTGCCCGTTCCTGACCTTCGGCATTGTCCAACCCCTGGCATTCCAGACCAAAGAGGACGTTTTTGATCACCGTGCGCCAGGGCATCAAGCAGGAATCCTGGAACACCATGCCACGATCGGTGCCGGGCCCGGTGACTTGCTTGCCATCGATATCGATCTTCCCCGCCGTCGGCTTGAGCAGGCCGTCGCACAGATTGATGAAAGTGGTCTTACCGCAGCCGCTGGGTCCGACGATGCTGACGAACTCCCCGTCGTCGACATGGAGGTCGATATTATCCAACGCCAGCAATCTGCCGCCGGTTCGCGGTTGATAGTATTCGTGCCGTAAACCGGTCGCCTGTAATTTGATCTGTGCCACAATGCCTCCTTGAGAAGGTTTTTTTAGCGGCGACGCCGCAATTAAATTCTGGCCTTATTATTCCGCGCGTGCATAGCACTTATCATTTCTATTGTATTTTTCAAGTGTTAAAAATCGCTGATTGACAACCCGGTTTGGATCGGATAGGTTCGCGTTCATAAATTTTTTCATGCAACTTTAAACCGCAATGTCTCACGCGCTCCACCAGGTCAAAACGCGCGCTGCCGAAAACCTTTCCGCCCGCGTCTACAACCAAATCAAGAACCTTATCTTGTCCAACGAGATCATGCCGGGCCAAAAGCTTCACCATCAACAACTGAGCGAACGCCTGGGCGTAAGCCGCACTCCGGTGCGCGAGGCGTTGACCCGGCTGGTACAGGAAGGCTATGTTTCATTCCTACCGCATCGGGGTTTTACCTGCAAAGAAATTAGAATGCAAGAGGCCGAAGAGCTTTACGATTTGCGCGAAGCGATGGAAGCTTTTGCGGTGGAAAAGGCGACGGCCAATTTGACCGACGCGGCGCTCGAAGAGCTGCGCCACAAGATGGATCGCTACGGCGAAGATGTGCACAAACGCTTCAGCCGTGAGCGGCTGGTGTACGACCAGGACGTTCATCTGGAAATCGCGCAACTGGCGGGCAACGTGACGCTGAAAAATTTCCTGATTCACGTTTTCGAGCGCATCGTCTTGAAAAGAAGAACCGACGGCCTGTACGATCCGGCGCGGGGGGTTGCCGCCCATCAAGAGCACCTTAAGCTTCTTGAAGCGATGGAGCGCCGGGATATCGAGGAGGCAGTGCGGGTCATTCGCGCGCATATTCAGGAAGGAAAGAGTAACACGCTATCCGATCTTAGGCAGCGCCAGGCAATCCGCGAGCTGCGCGTTGCCGAGACCATCGACTAAGAAAAACAAACCGAAAGAAGAAAGGAAGAAAAATATGGCAGCAGATTTAGTCATCAAAAACGGCTGGGTGGTGACGCCCACTGAAACCTTCAAAGGCGGCGTGGCGATCACAAATGAGAGAATCGCCGCCATCGGCTCCGACGATTCCCTGCCCCAGGGGAAAGAAGAGATCGACGTCAAGGGAAAGCACATCCTGCCCGGCATTATCGACGGCCACGTTCATTTTCGCGAACCCGGCATGACCCATAAGGAAGACTTTCAGACCGGCTCCACGGCGGCGGTGTGCGGCGGCATCACCACCGTCGTCGATATGCCCAATACCGTGCCGCCCACCGCGGACGCCGAACAGGTGAAAATCAAGCAGCAGCTCGCCGAAGCGAGGTCGTTGGTCGATTTCGGCGTCACCGGCGTCGTCGTGCAGACCAACACGAAAGACATTCTGCCCATGGCCGCCGCCGGCGCCATCGGCTTCAAGATCTTCTTCGGCGAGACCATCGGCAACCTGCCCTTCCCCGACGACGGTATGTGCATGGAGGCGTTTGACTATATCGCGCAGTCGAAGCTGCCGCTGGGGATTCATGCCGAGAACCGCCAGATCATGTCCTACTGCACCAACAAGCTCAAAACCGAAGGCAAGAACGAGGCACGCTATTGGGAAGCTTCGCGTCCGGATATTTGCGAGGCGGAGTCGGTGCACCACGCGCTGTTTTTCGCCGAGACCTTCGGCACCAAGCTGCATGTCTTCCACATGAGCTCCAAGCAGGCCGCTTTCATGGTGCGCGACGCCAAGGCGCGGGGACTTAGAGTGACGGCGGAAACCGGGCCGCACTATCTGCTGCGCGAACCGAACGACATGGACAACGTCGGCTCGCTTTTGAAGATGAACCCGCCGGTGCGCACCAAGGACCACGCCGACGTGCTCTGGCAGGGATTGCGCGAAGGCTTCGTCGATACGCTGGCCACCGATCACTCGCCGCACACGCTCGACGAAAAAGGCTCGGACCTCTATGGCAAGCTCACCAAGCCGGCGATCTGGGATTGCATCTCCGGTTTCTGCGGCGTCGAGACCGGCGTGCCTTTAATTCTGACCGAAGTGAATAAAGGACGACTGACGCTCAACCAGTACGTCAAAGTCGCCTGCGAGAACCCGGCGCGGGTGTGGCAGGTCTTTCCGAAAAAAGGCGCGATCCGCGTCGGCACCGACGGCGATATCACGGTCATCGACATGGATAAGGAAGGCACCATCGACGTAAGTAAGCTGCATAGCAAAAACAAACCGTCGCCATGGCATGGCTGGAAGGTCAAAGGCATGCCAGTGTTGACCGTCGTGCGCGGCCATGTGCAGATGCGCGACGGCGAGCCCTGCGGCAAAGCGATCGGCCGCATGCTCAAGCCGATCATTTAGATGAAACACGGGGTCAGGAGCCTTTCAGAAGGGCTCCTGACCCCTTTTCTACTCAGCACTCGGCACTCATGACTCAGGACTATTTTCCATGAAGCGCACCGAACCATTCGATTTCTATCAGCCGACCTCGCTCCAGGAGGCGAGCCAACTACTGCGCGAGAACGGCCCCGGCGGCCGTTTTCTCGCCGGCGGGACCGACCTGGTCATCGCCATGAAGGAAAAGGGGTTGGTACCGAAATATATCGTCGACCTCAAACGGATCTCCGGCCTCTCCGGCATCCGTGAGCAAGGCGACGGCAGCGTCGCCATCGGCGCGCTGACGACCATGCGCGAGATCGAGACCTCGACGCTCATCGCCACAAAATATCCATTTCTGTCTCAGAGCGCCGCCGAAGTTGGTTCGATTCAAATCAGAAACCGCGCCACCGTCGGCGGCAACATGGCCAATGCGACGCCTTCGGCCGACGTGGCGCCGAGCCTCGTCGCGCTGAACGCGACGGCAAAGATTACCGGCGCGAACGGCGACCGCACCGCTGCCCTGGAAGAGTTCTTTCGCGGTCCCGGCCAGACCGTCATGACCAGCGACGAGATTCTGACCGAGATTACTATACCCAAAACCGGACCGCGGCTCGTCGGCGAATACATCAAATTTTCGCCGCGTGAGATGATGGACCTGGCCTACGTCGGCGTCGCCGTCACCTACAATCTCGGCGGCTCAGACAGGAAATGTGAAGGCGTGCGCATCGTCCTCGGCGCCGTGGCGCCGACGCCAATCCGCGCCAAGCGCGCGGAAGCCGCCCTCGAAGGACAGGTGCTGACGGAAGCGTTGGCGGAAAAAGCCGGCGAGATCGCGGCGGAAGAAGCCAAACCGATCAGCGATGTCCGCTCCTCGGCGGATTACCGGCGCGCCATGGTCGGCGCTATGACCAAGCGCGCCCTCCTGAACGCCGCCCTCGGCCCGGCGCGGTCGTGGTTGGAGCGGCGCGATAGGAGGTATTAATACCGCGCCCGTGCTCGGGCAAACACGAGCCACGAACACGAATCACGAAAGCCGGGCGGCCTTTAAAAGAGGTTTTTCATGAACAAGTCTATTCAATTCACCCTGAACGGCAAACCCGTCACCCGAGAAGTTCCCACGCATCGTCTCTTGCTCGACCTGCTGCGCGACGAGATCGGCGTCACCGGCACCAAGGAAGGCTGCGGCACCGGCGACTGCGGCGCCTGCACCGTTCTTTTGAATGGCAAGCCGGTGAATTCCTGCCTGGTGCTTTCCGGCGAGCTGGACGGGGCCGAGATCGTAACCATCGAAGGACTCAAGATCGGCCCCGAGCTGCATCCGATTCAGAAAACCTTCTTGCAGGACGGCGGCGCCCAGTGCGGCTACTGCACCCCGGGCATGTTGATGATGTCGAAGGCCTTGCTCGATGAAAATCCCAACCCGAGTGAAGAAGAGATTCGTTTTGCCCTGGCCGGCAACCTCTGCCGCTGCACCGGCTACGCCAAGATCGTCCAGGCGGTCCAGGACGCCGCAGCGATCTTAAGAAACAGATGAAGAGGTTCAAAACGTTCAAGTCGTTCAATCGCTTCGCTCCGTTCAAATCGTTGAACCCCTCAAGCGGATTCAAACACGCGATCTCCGGGACGAAACGGCTTGAACGATTTGAACGTTTTGAACGGCTTGAACCATCCTAGAGGAGTTAGCGATGTCCGAACTGACAGTCGTCGGCAAACCGATCCAGCGCGTCGACGCGGAAGAAAAAATCACCGGCCAGGCGGTTTACGGCTACGATCTCGTCCTGCCCAACATGCTCTACGGAAAAACGCTGTTCAGCCCCAAGGCCCACGCCAGGATCAATCGGATCAACACGGAGAAAGCCAAAGCCTATCCGGGCGTCGTCGCCGTCGTAGCCGCCGAAGACGCCCCGTGGACTCACGGTGAAGCGGTCAAGGACAAACCTTTTCTGGCCCAGGGCAAGGTGCGCTGCATCGGTGAACCGGTGGCCGCCGTCGCCGCCGAGGATGAAGACACGGCGGAGGCCGCGGTGAAACTCATCGAAGTCGAATACGAAGACCTGCCGGTCTACACCGATCCCGAAGAAGCCTGCAAGCCTGGCGCGTTGGAAATCCACGAGGACTTCGACCAGTATCGCAAGGCCGACTTCATCGTGCGCGGCGCGGCGCCGAACGTGGCCGAGCATTTCAAGCTGCGCACCGGCGACGTGGAGGTTGGCTTCAAGCAGTCGGACGTGATTGTCGAGGAGCGCTACTTCGTGCCGGTCATTCAGCACGCCGCCATGGAGCCGCACTCGGCCCACGCGCAATTCGACAAGGCATCGGGGCGGCTGACCATTTGGGTCGCCAACGACGCGCCCTTTCGCGCGCTCCATGAAATCAGCGAAGCCCTGAGCATGCCAAAGGAAAAAATCCGCTTCATCAATCCGTTCCAGGGCGGCGGCTTCGGCTCGAAAGGCGGACTCAAGGTCGAGCCGATCGCCGTCGCGCTGGCGTTCAAAACCAACGGCCGGCCGGTGCGCGTGAAGTTCAACCGCGAGGAAACCTTCATCTCGACGCTGACGCGCCATGAAGCGGTCGTCTATGCCAAGACCGGCGTAAAAAAAGACGGCACGCTGATGGCGCGAGAAATGACGATTTACTGGGGCGCCGGCGCCTACGCGGAGAAAAGCCCGACGGTGTGCATCCGCGGCAGCTTGCCCGCGCCGGGTCCTTACCGCATTCCGCATGTCAAAGTGGATGGCTACGCAGTTTACACCAACAAGCCGGTGGCCGGTTCCTATCGCGGCTACGGCATTCCCCAGGGAGCCTGGGCCGGCGAGCAACAGATGGACGAGGTCGCCAAGCGCCTTGGCATGGACCCCATCGCCATTCGCATGAAAAATATGTTCGTCGAGGGCGACATCTCGTACTGGGGCGAGCAACTCCACGCCGTCGGTCTCAAAGAGACGCTGATCAAAGCGACCGAGGCGATCGATTGGGGCAAGCCTCAGAAAGCGGCCAGGCCCGGCGTCAAGATCGGCAAGGGCTTCGCTTGCATTCAAAAGCCGACGCGCTCGCCGACGACATCGGCGGCGGGCGTCATGGTCAACGCCAAGGGCGAAGTCACGGTGCTCGCCGGCACGGTGGAGATCGGCCAGGGCTGCAGCACGATTCTCTCGCAGGTCGCCGCCGAAGAGCTAAAAGTGCCGATGGAAAAGGTTCGCATGCACCCGCTGGACACCGACGTGATTCCCTTCGACGCCTCGACCACCTCGAGCCGCAGTACCTATCACATGGGCAACGCTGTGCGCCGCGCCTCGATCCACGCGCGCGAGCAGATCATGGAAGCTGCGAGCCCGATGCTCGAAGCCAAAGTGCAGGATCTCGGCTACGGCGACGGCAAAGTCTTTCTCAAAGACCAGCCCCAACAGGCGATCCCCATCGGCGAAGTGGTGCGGCGCAAGCTCGGCATCCACGGCGAGGTGCGCGGCGATGGTTCTTACACCTATGAAATTGGCAAGGACCTGGACCTGGAAACCGGCCATAGCGACCACGCCTCGGCGTTTTACATGTACGCGACCCAGGCCGCCGAGGTCGAGGTGGACGAAGAGAGCGGCCGGGTTCGCGTGTTGCGCATGTCGGCGGCCCATGATGTCGGCAAGGCGATCAATCCATTGAATTGCGCGGCGCAGATCGAAGGCGGTGTCGTGATGGGCATCGGCTCGGCCCTGCATGAAGAGTTGATCATCGACAACACCGGCAAGGTGCGCAACCCCTCATTTCTCGATTATCACCTGCTCACATCCCTCGACACACCCGAGCTAATTCCGATCGTCGTCGAGTGTCCCGAACCTGAAGGCCCCTACGGCGCCAAAGGTTTAGGCGAGCCCGGCCTCGCACCTACACCAGCTGCGATTGGCAATGCGGTGACTGACGCCCTCGGAGTCCGGGTTTACGACCTGCCACTCAAACCGGAAAATGTCTTTTGGGCGCTGCAAAAGAAGAAAAAAAACGCCGCGTGACCGCGAAACTCGAATTTCCGCCATTTTTCGACTAGGATTTTTCAACCTGCCGAGCGCCAGACGCTCGGTCAATGAATCCGCATCCAGCGAAGGTAAGCTAATGAAGCTCGGCACGGCGTTCCCCATTGCGGTCACAGCATTCATGCTCGCAGCCATCATTGCGCCGCTATCGATCGCCGGCGCCGCCGAAGCCGGACCGCAGGTGATCCAAACCATCGCGGGCATGCCGCCGGTCGTCGATCCGAACAATCTTTACAGTGAGACCCGGCCCGAAAACCTTAGCCCGACGGTCGCGAGGCATCTGACCCGCGTCTACGTACCCGCGCGAAAATCCCACGAAGTTGCGGTGATCGATCCGGCAACCTTCAAAGTCATCGATCGTTATCCGGTCGGCCGTAATCCCCAGCATGTCGTGCCGTCGTGGGATTTAAAAACGCTCTGGGTGAACAACAACGCCGAGCACCGCACCGACGGCAGCGTCACGCCCATCGATCCGCTCACTGGGAAACCTGGAACGGCTATTCCCGTCGACGATCCCTATAACATGTATTTCACCCCCGACGGCAGCGCCGCCATCATCGTCGCCGAAGCGCATAAGCGGCTCGACTTCCGCGATCCGCACACCATGGCGCTGAAATTTTCCATCGCGACGCCCAAGTGCGGCGGCATCAATCATGCCGACTTTGCCATCGACGGCCGCTACGCGATCTTCACTTGCGAATTCACCGGCACGCTCGCAAAAATCGATCTCGTCGAGCGCAAGGTGGTCGGCTATCTCAAGCCCTCCAAGGGGAAAATGCCCCAGGACGTGCGCGTTTCGCCGGATGGCAAACTTTTCTACATCGCCGATATGAAGGCCGATGGCCTGTTCCTGATCGACGGCGATAAATTCACCGAGGTCGGCTTTGTCGCCACAGGCGTGGGCACACATGGACTCTACCCCAGCCGCGACGGCACACAGCTCTACATCGCGAACCGGGGCTCAAACAGAGTTTTCAACAAACCCGGCGGCAAAGGCAGCATCTCAGTCCTGGATTTTTCAACGCGCAAGGTCGTCAAGACCTGGCCGATTCCCGGCGGCGGCAGCCCCGACATGGGCAACGTCAGCATCGACGGCAAAACGTTATGGCTTTCCGGCCGCTTCGACAACGTCGTCTACGCCATCGATACGACCACGGGCGCCGTCAAAAGCATCCCGGTTAAAACCGAGCCCCACGGTCTCACCGTCTGGCCACAGCCCGGCCGCTACTCGCTGGGACACACGGGAAACTTGCGCTAGGTTTCATGGCCGTCAGCGTCGAGGATCGATCACATGAAAACCGTTCTGCCACTTCGATTCGCCATTGGCGAGATGCGCGCGAACGGAAATTTCTTTAGCCTCACCGGCGAAACTTGCAGCGAAAGTTGCCCGCGAGCATATACGTGAGCGCCACAACCCTGCCGACAGTCAGTGATCTTTTGAGCGGGTTGCGCCTCCTGACCCGGCTCCCGCCGATCCTGCGTCGCCCGATCAGAGCGGGGGAGGTTCATAAGGTTCTCCGCTACGAGCTGACGCACCGAGCGGAAAACTTTTTGCAATTAATGCGCGACGGGGTATTTCGCAATCCTGCCAGTCCGTATCTGCGGCTGCTCAAACTTGTGGGATGCGAGCTGGGGGATTTGAATCATCTGGTAGTGAAGGAAGGTCTGGAGGGAGCGCTGCAGGTTCTGTTTCGAAAGGGCGTCTATCTCACCGTCGAGGAGTCCAAAGGCCGCCGCGCCGTAGTGAGAGGCAGCGCGCGTTTTCACGTCATTCCCGATGACATGCGCAATCCGGCGCTGCGGGTGGATCTGGTTAGCACGACCGGCGGCAGCCGGGGACCGGGGAGTCCCGTGCCCATTGAGCTCTCCACGCTGCGCGACCACGCCATGGAAATATTCGTGGATCTGGAGGTTAAAGACGGTTTCAGTTGGGTAGGCGCGACCTGGTCGGTCCCCGGCGGCGGGAATCTCAAACGTTTGATCTACTACAGCTTGTGCGGCTTGCCGATCACAGGCTGGTTTTCCTTGGTCGGCGCGACGGCGCCGGGGCTTCATTCGCGTTACCTCTGGAGCGCCCGGCTGTTGCGCTGGTCGAGTCGGCTGGGAGGAGTTACCCTGCCGCAGCCGATCCACGTCGGCCTACAGGACCCGGGACCCATTCTCGGCTGGATCAGCGACGTCCTGCGCGCCGGCAAGACGCCCTACCTCCACGCCTATGTGAGCTGCGTCACTCGGATTTGCCAGACCGCCATGGACTCTAATGTCAGCCTCGCGGGAGTGCACTTCGCGATGGGTGGAGAACCGATTACGCCGGGCCGCCTGGCGTTGATTGAAAAAGCCGGAGCGAGAGCATATCCGCATTACAGCAGCGAAGAAAGCGGTCACGTCGGGCGCGGGTGCCTCGCGCCGGAAGCGGCCGACGAAGTGCACGTGATCCAAAATCGCTATGGCTTGATTCAGCCCGGTGATGACACCGTGCCCGAACTGCCGCGTAACGCGCTGCTCATCACTGCGATCACGCCGCGGGCGAGAGTGATTCTTATCAATTTCTCCCTGGGAGACGAAGCGACCTTGACGAACCGCCGATGCGGCTGTCCCTTGGAGCGGATCGGTTGGAAAACCCATTTACACACGATCAGGAGTTTCGAAAAACTGACCGCGGGAGGCATGACGTTTTACCATGCGGATTTAATCCGCGTCCTGGAGGAAGTCCTGCCGCGAAAGTTCGGCGGCGGGCCGACCGATTATCAACTCCTTGAAATCGAAACCGCTAACAGCGAACCGAGCGTCCGCCTGCGCGTCCATCCCCGGTTAGGACCGATGGATCCGGAGCAGGTCAGACAAACCTTCCTGGACACGATCGGCGCAGGCTCGGGAGTCGAGCGGGTCATGATGCTGGTCTGGCGCGACGCCGGGCTTCCGATCGTCGAGCGGGAAGCGCCAAGAGTCACCGGCGGCGGCAAGATATTGCACGTCCACCTGGATCGTCCAAACCGGCTCTCGGTTGATAACGCTGATTGACAGCGAGCGCCCGCCTTCGATAAGAAGCTTTCCATCTTCGTAATAAATATCGTATCTTGAAATCGGTCTCATCGAGGAAAATATGGCGACTGAAATGTCACTGGATGATCTGTCCAAAATGGCTTCGCGGGCGGGCCTGAAGCTGCCAGAGGATGAATTGCAGGAGCTGCTGCCGGGAGTCAATCGCGCGCTGAGGCAGGCCGCGGAATTGCGGCAACTGATCGAGGATGGCCCCGAGCCGGCGAGCGCGTTCAGCGCGCTGAAAGTAGGTAAGGTCTAGCCGCCGTGACCGCCGACGATCTCAGCTACCTAACCATCTCAGAAGCTGCCGCCGGTCTTCGGCGCAAGGAATTTTCACCGCTGGAGTTGACTAAGGCTTGTCTCACAAGGATCAAAGCCATCGACGACAAGCTCCACAGCTTCATCACACTCACCGCGGATCGCGCACTCAAGCAAGCGCGGGAGGCGGAGAAGGAGCTGCATTCCGGCAACGATCGCGGCCCGCTGCACGGCATTCCGATCGCGCTAAAAGATTTGTATGCGACTAAAGGCATCCGGACGACCTGCCACTCTGCCGTGCTCGAACATTGGATTCCAGATCACGACGCGACGGCCGTAGCGAAGCTGCAAGAAGCGGGCACGATTCTGCTCGGCAAACTCGGCATGCACGAGTTCGCCTTCGGCGGGCCGTCGGTAGACGCGCCCTTTCCCGCCGTGCGCAATCCGTGGAACACCGCCCATATCCCCGGCGGCTCCAGCAGCGGCTCCGGCGCGGCGCTGGCAGCGGCACTTTGCTACGGCGCGCTCGGTTCCGACACCGGCGGTTCCATTCGCACACCATCATCGCATTGCGGCATCGTCGGCATCAAACCGACCTACGGACGAGTGAGTCGCCGCGGCGTCGTCCCGCTCAGTTGGTCATTGGACCACGCCGGCCCGATGGTGCGCTGCGTCGAAGACTGCGCCCTCTTACTTCAGGCGATCGCCGGCTACGATGCAAAAGACCCGGCGTCGGCGAATGTCGTGGTTCCCGACTTTCGCGCCGGGTTACGAGATGGAATCAAAGGTCTGCGCGTCGGTGTACCGCGCGCCGGGTGGTTCGATGAGAATAAAGGGACCGATCCGGAAACCGAAGCGGTGTTCGATCAAGCGCTGAAAACTTTGCTAGAACTTGGGGCAACGATCGTCGAAATCGACGGCACGCCTTTCTCGCTGGCGCGCAAGGCGAATCAAACCATCTTGGTTTGCGAGGCATACGCCTACCACGAAAAGACTTTTCAAAGCACGCCGGAGAAATTCGGCAGCTCGGTGCGCCGGCGCATACTCGAAGGAGCCTTTCTCAGCGCCGCCGACTACATCACCGCCCAGCGTGCACGCTCCGTATTGAACGATCAAATCCGCGCGAACTTCGCCCGCGTCGATGTTTTCGCCACGCCCTCCGCGGCGCGCCCGCCTGAAGCCTTCGAAAGCATAGACCCCAACGAGCAAAATCTTCGCCCGAATTTCACCAACCCCTTTAATCTCACCGGCCTTCCGGCGATCTCGGTTCCCTGCGGTTTCACACCAGGAAATCTGCCGGCGGGATTGCAGATCGTCGCACGACCGTTTGAGGAAGCGACCTGCTTCCGCGTCGCCTACGCCTACGAGCAAGCGACGGAGTGGCGCAAACAGAGACCACCTCTCTGAAAACCCGCAGGTGTGGGCGGAAGCGCCTGCGCCGATTACCATCGCAAAGTTGGCCGGTGCTCGGACCGATTGAAGATTTGATGGGTATCGCCGAGATTGCCCCAGTCTAACTCAACTGGCTCAAAGCATCCTGGAAAGCTATGACTTCGATCAGAGCGGTAAAAAGCTAATTCGGTTAAGCCACTCCTCGGTTTCGGAGGCAGACCAGATTAAGACCAAGTCCTCCACCACCGAGGCAACCGAGAGATATTGCGGCACCACCAACAACCCCGGGCTCGTCTGTGTCGCAACGAACTCCGCAAAATGTCTGGGCATGGTCTTGCGGTCGTGAGTGACGAGTAGGCGCCCCTCTCGGGCCGCTATACCTAACACCTCGCTGTCTTGGCGGCGCGCTAAATCGGCTGTGAGCGCCGTTTGGAAGTTTATTGCCGGTTCTCGTCTGAGTGTGGCCAGAACGATAATTTGGTTGAAGTCGGCATCGGCTTGAAACCGTAACTTCACGGCTGCCGCGCGTCTCCCAAACGTCGAGCATCCGCCAATTTCTGGTAGAACATCGGGTCGGCATCACGAGCGGCTTGACGCAAGACTTCAAAATCGGCTTTCGCTTGTGCCAGATGAGCGTCAATCTCCGTACGGTTGGAGAGATAGAACGCGATGGCTCCATAGACTTGCTCATGTAGGAGCGTGGGAAAAGACTGAGCGATACTTTCGGCGGTCTGCCCGTAGAGAAACGCATAGACGATGGAGTCGAGGGAAACGCGACTGCCCGTTATCCAATAGCCTCCGTCGCGCTGCTCAACATACTGCTTAGTCATAGCAAGGGGCCCCCCTCTGTGATTGCCGAATTCATTTACACCGGTAATCGGCGGCTTACCCTGGCAATCTTTGCAACTAATTCTCTTTGCTTTTTCATACGCTGTCAAGGCTGCCGACTGCGCCGTTGGGTACGCGCATTCATTTGTGGCAGTAGGGTGGGCGAGGCCCGCCGAGCCGATACCCGTTGCTTTATGATCACTGGCGTTTCCCAAACACCCGAAAATACATTTCCGCTAACGCCGGCTCCATACTTTTTGCAGCGGCCATCTCTCGCTCAATCGACGGATTCAATCGCTCTCGCGCTTTGACGGCCAATCTGAGTACTTCGTTCTCATCGACCTTCGTCAACCGGCCGCCTTCGACGACAACTTCGCCGTTGACAATCACGGTATCGACCGAGCCGCCGTTTTCGCAGAAGACGAGCTGGCCCATGACATCGTTGAGCGGCGTGAACGGGGTTGTATCCCGGCGCAGCAGAACGATATCGGCAAGCTTCCCCGCAGCAAGCACGCCGGCGTCGAGCCCCAAGGCTCGGGCGCCGTTGCGCGTGGCCATCGCCAGCGCTTGAGCGGGAACGATCCATTCGTTGAAGTCGGTGCCGGCCTGGTTGTGAATCAACGCCACCAAGCGCAGCGCGTCGAACATGTTCTGCCCGTCGTTCGACGCCGAGCCGTCCGTGCCCAGAGCTACCGTCACGCCGGCGGAAAGAAATTGCTTCACCGGCGCCAGGCCGCTGCCGATGCGCAGATTGCTCGCCGGATTATGCACCGGCGTCGCGCCGCTTCTGGCGAATAGCTCGATGTCCGCGGGCTCGATCCAGATCGAGTGAGCCAAGGACAAATTCGGCCTCAAAACGCCGATGGACGCCAGGTGCTGCAGCAACGAGATCCCGTAGAGCTGTTTTCCCATGACCGCTTGCGCCTTGGTCTCGGCGAGATGAATATGAATCGGTAAATTTTTCTTTTGCGCCAGTTCGGCCGCGCCGGTCAGCAAAGCGTCGGTGCAACGCTGAACCGCCGAGGGCCCGGGGCAACACACCGTAAGCTTCTCGGGATGGTGAAAAGTGTCGATGAATGCCTCGCATTCGTCGAGCCAAGCCTGGGCCCCCTTCGCTTCGCTCTGATTCATGCGGCGGATCTCGTCGTTCAAACCCGACGAGGTTTCCCCCAAGGGAATCGTTTCTTCGTAATTCTTGTCCGAGAGCGTCAGTGAAACCACATGACGCAGACCCAGGTCGCGCATCGCGAGAATTGCCGCTCCGGCCCCCATGAAGGGGCAGGCCTGATTGCCGAAAAAATGATCCAGCACCGTCGTCGCGCCGTTCTTTAGCAACTCCATGCCGCCGAGCAGCGCGCTGGCGTAAAAGTCCTCATCGCCCATGTCGCGCAGCGACGCCCGATAATACGCGCGCCATATTTCCAAGGGTTTGCTCGGCAGCATGCCGCGCACGAGATTGGCCGGCGAGTGACAGTGAGCGTTGACCATGCCGGGCATGGCGATCAGCCGGCCGGCCTCGATCGTCCGGTCAAACGGTCCGGGTGGCGTCCATTCAACCGGGCCGATGTAAGAAAGTCGGTTGCCGTCGATGACGACCGAACCGTTGTCGATCACGTCGCTCTGCTCGTTCAGCGTGACGACAACGGCGTTACGAATGAGTGTTTTCACGGTGGCCTCATGCACAGGTAAACGGGGACATAAACGGAGACAGGCAACTTTTTCGGGGACTGGCTGCTTTTTGTATTTCAAAAAGCTGCCTGTCCCCTAATCCTGACGGCTTGAACGACTTGAACGTTTTGAACTATTTGAACCTGCGCCGCCCAATCGGTCTTACACAAACCCCATCTTCCGTCCCCAATTCTCCGCGTCCTTGAGAAAATCGACGATCTGTTCACTGGCGTTCGCGCTGAAGTAACTCTTGCTGAGACCCGTGTCCAAGACGTCGTCCCAGTTGGCGAGCACGTGGAGAACAATATCATTCTTTGCGAGATTGTCGCGCCCTTCATGCTGGTTCAGCCGGTCGGAAGCATAGTCGAAGACGCACAGGCAGTGGGTCATCTTGGCGCCCGCGCCGCGGATGCCGATATTGAAGCGGAGCTTGCTTAGACCGTCGGTGATCAAATCCTCGACCAATAGAACTCGTTTCCCAGCTTCGAGGATACCCTCGATCTGTTTCGTGCCGCCATAACCTTTCGGCTGTTTGCGGATATAGATCATCGGCTTCTTGATGATATGAGACACGAAGGAAGCGTAAGGGATCCCCGCCGTTTCCCCGCCGGCCACGACGTCGATGTTATCCAGGCCGATATCCGTTTCGGCCTTTTTGGCGAGTTGAGTGACGATGTACTCACGCTCCACCCAAAACGACAAAAGCTTGCGGCAATCGATGTAGACGGGCGAAATGCGCCCGGAAACAAAGACGAAGGGTTTTTCTTTGTAGACCTGAATCGACTCGGTTCGAAGCAACATCTCGGCGACGGTTTTGGACACTTCGCTCATGGAAAACTACCTCACAATCTTCTGGACTAGGCAGGTCATAACATAGCGATGGCCCATTTCCAAGAAAGCTTGCAAGCGAAAAGATTAGTTTTTCAGGCGGCAAGGAAAGAGATGCTATCGAGCGAGGTTCTCTAGGCAAAATGACAGTAAGGCTTGCCTGACTTCGTTGCCGTTCCAAAGATCGTCTTTTCTTCCAGGCCAACCTCGTTGTCTGACGCATGTCGCTTCAGTGCCAGAGCAAGCGCCTCTCACCGATCGAGGTCAAACCCAAACTGCTCTCACGAAGTGGGTGTCCGCCTCCTGATAATCGCCCGAAACAGGTTGCCGTCCTGATCGTCCACGAAGTCGATTGCTGAATACGCCTTCAACGCCCGCAGAATTCCAGTTCCGAGGCCGCGATACGGGAGAACTTTCGTCGCATACGAGGTAAGGATCGGATTGCGAATGTTCGAGTTACCGCTCCGAATGTTCGCGACCGTCAGATTATTCGGTAGATGGCCTGGGCTAATGATCTCAACCCGGTCATCAAACACGAAGATACGAACGGGCGCTGACACGAAGTAGTCGCGGTGAATCAGGGCGTTGGCGAGAAGCTCTTCCAGCACGATCTTGGGAATCTCCACCTCCCCGGTGGTATTGACACCCTGGCCACTCTGCTCCCTGCGGAGATTACGTAGCACGAAGCCCAAAGACTCTTCAAACTGCGTCTGGATGCGCCCGAAGATATCCGCACTGTCCAGGTAGGTCGTCGCGTGAATGTCGTTACCTGGATAACACACCGCCTTGACATGAAACACCGGGAGAAACGCACGCGGATCTTTCGCAAAGAGTAGGACGCCGGTCACTGTCAACAGATCGTTGCCCAAAATCCGCATGTTCGAAAGCACCTGCCCGAGTGAGAGATCCTGTTCCTCCAACTCTTGGTCGAAACGGGTCTTGAAGAACCAACGAAAGTAGTCGAGATCGATATCGGCGATGGATGTACCGGGAACAGAAACGTCATCACCGTGAACAAGCTGCGCACTTTGAAACATCCGTTGCATGTCTTCACGCGCTGTCACCTTGCGCTTGTTGCTACCGCTCTTAACCCAAATTGCTCCGTTATTGTCCATGTACGGCTTACTGAGGCCGTCAGGGACCGTGACAACGATAACAACGCCCGTGGACGCGGGCACATTCTCGGTCAGCGGATTGATGGGAGGACGGACCGAATCTGAGGCGGCGTTGGAAATGAGTTGATTCAGCCGGTGCACACCCGCCGCGTCGTGCGCCCGAATTGTTCCGTCGTCGGCAACACCAATGAAGATCTGCCCGCCGCCCGCGTTGGCGAAGGCGACGATCTCGGCCGCCAACGCGGTTGCATTAGTGGCGTCCTCCTTGAACTGATGTCGGCCATCCTCTCCGCGTGCGACGATTTCTAGGAGTTCTGTCGTTTCCATATCTGGTAAATCTCCTTTCGTCGCTGGAATGCCTCGCTCCCCCCCTCCATGATGCTAACGATCGCCTCCTGAAGCTCGGGACTGTCGATGCTTCCGACCTTTGTTTCGATGACGTCGTTGCCGTAAGCGCACGCAATTATCTGCTCGGCATCACCCAAGACAGGAATGTTCGGGTTGTGCGTGGCAAAGACGAACTGTGTTTTTGGCTTGAGCTTTCGAACCAGCTTGATCACGTCCTCATAGATCGTCTGGTTGTCGAGATCGTCCTCTGGCTGGTCGATTATTACCACGTCGTTGTCCCGCTGGCTCAGCACAAACAGAATCAACGCCGATGCACGCTGGCCCAGCGAGTGGTTCCTTAGCTGCTTCCCGTGGTACTTGATGGTGTACCCGTTCGGCGCCTGCCACGTCAATAAGGCGCTCAGATTCTGCTGGAAATACTCGTCGAACGTCGCGGCTGAGCCTCCAACCATGGCCTTCGCTTTGTCGAGTTCCCGATACAGGCCCGCTCCGTCCGCGAAAGCCTTGACCAGTTCGTCGAGCGTGGTTTCGCGAAGCTTGCTTCCTCGGAAGATGTCCTTCATGTATCTGAGGAATGCCGCTTTGTCGCCCTTGTAATCGATCTCGATCCGCAGTGCCGTTTCCTGCTCATTGATCAAATCTAACTGCTGTTTGATAAGCTTGAATTCCTGGTGCCACTGATCGTTCAGCGCCGTCAGTGCGGACGACAGTTGCGTCCTCAGCGCAAGTTGCTGTTCTTTCTCCTTGGCGAGCGCCACGAGAAATTGCGCTGCATTCTCGATCGTCTTTCGAAGCTTTAGGAATTCGTCTGGATCGATGGCGGTGTCGCCACTCGATTTCAATTCCTCAGAGAGCTTCCGTGCAATTTCGGCAAACTCTTCCTTCAGCGCGTTTTTAAGCCCATCGAACTCATTGACCTTAACCCTCATTTCAATCGATGCCGCCTTCACCAGCACGGCGACCTTGCCGATCTCCGCAAACCCCTTAGCGATACGGTCAAAGATCCCAAACACCTCCGCAAAGAATGCTGCGTTCTGTTTCGACGCGTATTTCCGGCGACTCGCGAAATCGTCGGCGTACCGGGCGATGAACTCATCGAGATCCTGAACGTAGCCAGTGACGAAATCGCTCAGATCCTTTGCGGTCCGACCGTCCCGCTCGAACTCCACCTGCTTCTGAAGTTTCTCCTCTACGCCATGCGCCTTGAAGGTCTTTAGCCGAAACTCCGCATCCTGTTTCTTGGCCTCATACTCCTTCTGCTTATCTCCGACATCCGAGAGCTTTTGCAGTCGGTGGATTATCTCGACCACTGCCTGACGCTGTTCGGCAATCGCATGACGAACATCAACAAGTTTCTCGCCCACGAGCTTCTCGACCAGGTCGTTCTCGAAGCCCTGCCCGGTATTCGAGAGGTCCTTCTGTCCGAAGTAGATCGGTTTGTGAAGTACGGTCTCCCGAATGTTGATACCAGGCTGTAAGTTGCCGCCCACGTAGACGTCCGGCTGCTCGCCGACAATGCGGCTGACCTCATACTCGTTTCCGTGCCGGTCGATCGCCGTCAACGTAACCTTGCCGCCGCTGCCCAGCGCATTCTTGACAGAGCCTTCCTTGTATTCGCGGTCGGCCGCGTTCTTGCCGAAGGCAATGTCTAGCGCGTACCGAAGTGCTTCAAGAATTGTAGATTTGCCACTTCCTCGGATGCCGATGAAGGTGTTCAGTTCTGGTGACAAGTCAATGCTCCGGCCATCCAGTTTGTCGCCTTCGAACCTAACCCTCCTCACATACGAGTGTTCTCGCTTCGGTACCTCTGCGGCAACTCGGTTCGCTTTGTCGAGAAGCGCGAATTTCACCGATTCAAAAGTGAACGCGCCGACCTTAAGGTAGACAGGCTTTCCCTTGCCGATGCCTTCAATCGATTTGCAGTCGCAGCCTTCTAGTTCAGCGGGGTACCAGTCCTGTAGCCAGGCCTTCACCTGCACTCGCGTGTCGTTGGTTCTGACTTTTTGGAAGCCAAGGCATCGCTGGCGGAACAGCTCTGATTTCCCCAATTCGCCGATCCGCCCTCCCCCAAGACCTCCCCAGAGGCCGTTTTTCGCTTCCACATGAGCGCACACCAAAAAGTAATCTCGGCCGAACTTATCGAGTTCACGAATGGTTTCGTTGAGATCGTGGTTTGACCGGCCATTCTCGTTCTCGAAGTTCGCCTGTCCCGCGAATGTCACGCTCAGAAAGGTGTTGACGTGGTCCGTATTCTCTATGTTGGAGATCCAGTCATGGCTGAAGACAACAAGCATATGAATGCCGTTTGAACCGTCCTTGACAGACAATTCCAGGCCGGGCAAAAGAAAGATATCCTCTTTCTTAGCCGCCTTTGCCAAGGTTTTGAACTCGTCCCGGTCAAACTTGTTGTGGTTTGTGATGACGGCGACACGAGTCCCTGCCGCTTTAAGGGCCGCCACGTAGTCTGATGAGAAAGAAGCGGCGGTTCCGGAATATGAGAACTCCTTGTCCGCCAACGAGTGCATGTGGAAATCAGCACGAACCCATGCAGATCCGTGCTGAAACACTGCGGGGAAATATTCGGGGTTGCTCATAGCGTCATCCTTGAAATCGTCACCGAGTTCATATTTCAAACACTTTCAGCACTTCGTCGCCATAATGATTGATGACCTTGACGGCAATCTTGCCAGTCTTCGGGCGATCGAAGGGAATGCTTTTGGTTGAGTAGAGAGCGGACCAGGCGGCTTCGTCGATTTCGGCGCGAAGCGCACGCTTGAGTTTGTCGTAGGGTTCTTCGGCGCCGGTGAAGTAGGCGTGGCGGACGAAGAAACTCTCACCATTGTAGTTGGTGTCGATGAACCAGCAGGCGATGTCGTCAGTGGACGACGAGCGAATTTCTCCGGTCGTGGGGTCGTACACGTCTAAGCCTTTTAGTTCGGCGACAATCTTTCCATCCTTTTGTTTCTTGATGTCGATATCCGGCTCGCCAAAATACATGAAGAGGTTTCCGGCTCCGGTCTTCTTCAAGAGTTCGTCGCCCATCGCAAGGTCCGGGTTCATCTTGACGGGAATAACGTTGAGCTTGCCGTAACGCTTGGCCTCTTCGGACACGTGCGGATCGAAGGCGAAACCGCCGACGATTAGCATGTCGAAGCCGACGCCTTGGACAGCTTCCTTTGCGGCCTCTTTGACTTGCAAGGGGCCGACGGTGCCGTGCTCGGGGCCGATGGAAATAGCGGCTCGCTTAGTCTTGCCATCAGCATCAGTGTAATTGCCGACGGCGTGAATCCACTGGCCTGCGTAGGAGTCGAGGGTGTCGAACTTAAGCCTTTCGTTCTTCTTTGTGTTCTGAACGCCAGCCTTTCGCAGGTTTTCGAGAATCATTGTGGCGAAGTCTTGTTGTTGCTTTGCTTCCTGTTCGGAGACACTGCCATCGAGGTTCTCGTCGGCAGCAAGCACACGATGCGGCGAGAGACTCTCAATCGTGAAGGGGCCACTCACACGGATACGCTTGCCGTCTTCGTAGGGCTGATCGTAGAGCGTTTCTTGCTCGGCGTGACGAGCGATTGCCCGGTCGATTTCCTGGCGGCTCATTCCTTCCCGGATGTCTGGATTGTTAGCGATGGCTTTGAGCGTCACATGTGGGACACGCTTGTAAACGAAACCCTTCTTGATGTCGCCCTCCGTCTTATGAGGTGGAGGCATCTTGCCGGTGAGTTCAGCTTCTTTCGCGATGCCTTCAGGCGAGTCGGCGAGTAAGTAGTAGGGATATCTAGCGGCCATAATGCGCGTGCGGGCAAGAGCGAGGGCTACACGGCTGGTGTCGATGGTAATCCAGCGCCGGCCCCACTGCTCGGCGACGTAGGCTGTTGTTCCGCTCCCGCAAGTTGGGTCGAGCGCCAAGTCACCGGGGTCGGTGGTCATCAATAGGCAGCGTTCGATTACAGGAGTTGAAGTTTGTACAACGTAGACTTTGGGATCTGATCGGCTCTGTACCGCACCGCTGATGTCGGTCCAAAGATTAGCAATAGGTGCAAAGCCGAAATCATCCTGAAACCTTCGGTAATTCAGCTTCCCGGCGCCAGATGCCTGCAACCTATCTGCAAAGGCAAGGCGGCGAAGTCCTTCTTCAGTCGTCTTGAAAGTGCCTTTTCCCGGATTATATGTTTGACCATTCCAGGTAAAGACCGTGACGTCTCCGTCGCCAGCGGGACGAGAACTCGTGATGTTATCAAGGCGGTAAGACCTGCCCTCGTGCGCTGACTGGTCGTAGCGGCTTTCGGCGTTGTCGCTCCGTGGTTGATAGATCACGCGAAACTTGGTGCGTGTACGGTCCTTGCCGTACCAAATAAGGAAGTCGCTAGTTGAGCCAATCAAGCTACTACCCTCACTTGTCGTCTTTCGTACCGTGATCAGTGACACAAAATTCTCACTTCCGAACACCTCATCCATCACGTTGCGCACCAGATGCACGTTCTCATCGCCAATCTGCACGAAGACACTGCCGGTTTCTGTGAGTAGCTCTCGCGCGATGACAAGACGGTCCCGGAGATACGCCAGGTACGAGTGGATGCCGAGCTTCCACGTGTCGCGGAACGCTCGTACCTGCTCCGGCTGACGCGTGGTGTCTTCGGCCCGGCCATCTCTCACGTCGCGCTTGCGCGTGCTGACCTGCCAGTTGGAACCGAACTTGATCCCGTAGGGCGGGTCGATGTAGATGCACTGCACCTTGCCCTTGAGTCCTTCTTTCTCGGCGAGACTGGTCATCACCAACAACGAGTCGCCAAGGATCATACGGTTGCTCCAGTGCTGCTCGTGCTGATAGAAATCCACCTTCTTGGAGAAGTCGTTGTCGAGGCCGTTGAAGTCAGCGAAAAGTAATTGCTCAGGCTCCGTCTTGCCTGCGATGGCTGATTCGCGGAGGTTTTCGACGATGGCCTGCGGATGAATCTTCTCCTGAATGTAGACTGGCACGACGGGGACAGCGAGGTCTTTTTGGTCTTGCTCGTCTTTCCCTTTCCAGACAAGTTGCGGATCGATCGACGGGTCACGCGGATAGAGCATGGTTTTGGGAGCCTTCTCGTCCTCGGCCACGAAATCACGTAGCTCTTCGGTCGGGATGTTGGCCCGTTTGTCTTTGTGGCGCACGGAGTCAACTTTCTTCGGCGTGGTCTTCTTCTTAGCCATGATTTATCCTTGATACAACCGCCGGACTATTATCCGCAGATGACACAGATGAACGCAGATTTAATATCTGTATCAATCTTGGGCACCGGTCGATTCCTTTCGCTCATTGGAAAAAATGAAGCGTTTGAATTCGAGTCTGGTGCGACCAAAATTGAGCAATAATCCGCGCTCTATCCGTGTTGCTTTCAGGTAATTGAGGACTTGGGATTCTTCAACACCTGTGAGCGCCAGAATCGCCTTCAATTCGACGATAACAGTTTCGTGGCAGACAAAGTCTGCTCGATAGGAGCACGTCAGCCGCAGACCCTTATAGAATACCGGCAACTCTACTTCGCGCGAAAATGGGATGGCGCGGGCCGTAAATTCAATTGCCAGCGCCTCCTGATAAACCGCCTCCAGGAATCCCGGGCCCATCTGCCCATGAACCTCCATCGCCGCTCCGATGATCGCATGCGTCTGGGGGTCTCTTCTATCTGCGTTCATCTGCGTAATCTGTGGATTATTATCCTGATCTTTGTTCATCGGCGCCCTCGGTCTGGTAGTACTTGCCGTCAGCGGACAGTTAGCTTCACCTTTCTACAAAGTGTAGAAAGGTGAACGGCCGACGACGCCTTCTCGCGGCGTTTCATGGCATCCCAATACTTTGGCGGACTGGCACTGTCGGTCAACGCGCCGACAATGTCGATCACCGAAAAGAACCACTGATCATCAACCCAAGCGCGACGAATCTGCTTCGCCCCGAACACGATCATCTTGCCTTGGGGATCGGCTGGCACTTCTTCGCTCATGGTATTGTTCCTTTCTTGAGGCTGGCGCGAATGAGATTCTGCGCATCCCACGGATCATCGATTTCGATAAAGGCCCAGCGACCGAAACCACCGTGATTGTTCACGGCAGGAACCCATAGCGTGCGGGCCGTCGCAACCTTGGCGACCTTGTCCTTCTTATGTTCGCCGGTGACTTCGATGATGAGATTGAGCAGGTCGTCGGGTCCACGCCCATCATCAACGACGGCTGTAAAGTCGGGATGGTACTGCCTTTCCTCACCGTTGAGAGTGTAAGGGATCGTAAAGCCAAGGTGGTCGTTCTTCACGTAGCGAAGCACCTCGTCTATATCTTCGAGGGCTTGGGCCATCTTCTGTTCCCAGGACTGGGTGTCGGCCACGACGTGCGATACGTGGCACTTGTCGGCCCGTGTCGGGTAGACAGCGCGAGTGGTATCAAAGTCGACGTAGCGAGTCGAACCGATGGTGTCGTAGGGACGAGGAATGGGTTTTAACGCTGGAGTGCCGTTGGTCGACTGGACGATGGCATTGTAGATACGGTCCGCGGCGTCATGCGTGCGCTCGTGCAGGAGCATCAGCTGCGGGAAGGTGTTGTCCTTGAGCGTAAGGCGTTCGGTAAGCCAGCGCTTTGTGATGGAAAGAAGTTGCGGAAACAACCACGGCCTATCGTTCCCATCGTCATCGCGGAAATAGCGCTCCAGAGTTCGTCTCGCTATGACAAAGGCGACTTCCTGCTCGCGCCGGCGCTTTAAGTCGTCGAGGGTGTGGATGCTCTTCTCCCCGACAATGGGATCGAGCTCCACCTTGGTCGGGATATCAGCGGTAGAAAGGGCAAGCTTCGAGTCGTCGGTGAAAGTGGCGACAAGCGTCTCGCTGCCCATATCGTAGCGGTAGCCCAGCAATCGAGGGAAGGTAACCTCGCAGGCGATGCGGTCTTCTAGCGCGCGGACCCGCGTAACCGGCGGAGGTGGTTTCGGTTCTTTGGCGGAGCCCGCGCAGGGGATGAAAGAGAACGGCACGCCGTAAACCTCGGCGTATTCAGGTTCGAACTTGGCATCGGAATTCGGAACATAGCTTCTGCGCCGAAGCGCTCGGCCTACTACCTGTTCGCAAAGAAGCTGTGTGCCAAAAGCCCGGACGCCGAGAACGTGCGTGACGGTGTTAGCGTCCCATCCTTCGGTCAGCATCGACACACTTACGACGCATTTCACATGCTCGCCGAGTTTGCCGGGCTTGCCGACCGTGTTCATCACCTCGCGCAGAAGGTCCTCATCAGTGAGCTGTTCAGTGTCGCGACCGGGGAAGCGCTCGCGGTATTCCTGTTTGAATTCGTCGATCTCGCGGACGGCGATCTTCTTGAAATCGTCGCTCATGGCCTCGCCGGATTCGAGTTGCTGGCTGTCGACGAGGATTGTGTTCGGGCGATGCAGCCAGTCGCCGTGACCGTCGTCGTTGCGAAAAATGGGAAGCGCACCAGCTTGAACGACGCTGCGGTCGCCCACCGGCTTTTCCCAACCGGCAATGTAATCGTAGACAAGCTTCGAGACGTTGGTGTTGTTACAAACGACGATGAAGACGGGAGGCGTTAAACCGTTTGCACCCGCCTCGCCGCCTTTCTCAGAGAGCCGGTAGTATTTCTCGTAATTGCTATAAAGACTGTGAAGTGCCCCCTGCAATTCGGCGGGAAGGTTTGGCTCACCAGTCACGGCGTCGGTCTTTCGCCCCTTCCTGGGAAGATCCTCGCGGATGCGCAGCCAGAGATCGCGGTACGTGGGCTGTTCGCCCAACATAGAGTCATCGGCTACAGGAACGCGGGGGACTTTGACGATGCCGGACTCGATGGCGTCGATCAGCGAGAAGTCCGAGATGACCCAAGGAAAGAGCGTCCCTTCGCTGTAGCCGGAGCCGCGAAGAAAAAAGGGTGTTGCCGAAAGGTCGTAAATAGTTTTCACGCCGATCTTGGCTTTGACAGCCTCGATACCAGAAATCCATACGCGGGCATCTTCGTCGCGCTTTTCTGCTTCCTTCCGCTCCTCGCCCGTGAGCGTGATCTCTTCGCCGTCTGGTTTGCGGCGGTAGCAGTGATGGGCCTCGTCGTTGATGACAATGATATTTTTCTTATTGCCCAGCTCTCGGCAAACGCGGCGGACCATCTGGTCCGGTGTCTCGGTGAAAATACCTTTCTCGCCCTCGGCGAGGATCGCTTTGGTGAGTTTGCCTGCCGCGACCTTCTCGCGAAGCTTAAAGGCGTGGAAGTTAGTGATGAGGATTTTTGCCTGATCCAGTTTCTCTAGCATGTGGCTGGGGACAACGTCGCGCTGGCGATAGTAATTGCTCGGGTCGTTGGGCAGCAGCACGCGCAGGCGGTCGCGAATCGTGATACCCGGAGTGATTAGTAGAAAGGTGTCGGAGAAGCGGGCGTCTTGCGTGTTGGCGAGCTTGTTGAGCGCGTGCCAGGCGATGAGCATCGCCATGACGACCGTCTTGCCCGCGCCGGTGGCCATCTTGAATGCCAGACGGGGAAGGCCGGGATTTGCGCTGTCGTTAGCCTCGCGAAGTTGGTTCTCCATCCAAGCGTCACCGTATTTCTTGGCAACCTCAGTGATATAGATGGCGGTTTCGAGGGCCTCGATCTGGCAAAAGAAAAGTTTGTTCTCGCGCTCCGGATGGGTCCAGTATTCGAGAAGCTGAGATGTCGTCGGCGTTACACCAACGTAGCCGCCGCTACGCCAGATGCTGACCCGCTCACGGATGCGGTTGACGATCTTGTTCTCCTCGATGCGGTCCTCGGTCCACTCGGTGTCGAAGACAAGCTGCTTACCCTTTTTCTTTGGCCGGGGAATCGGAACGAAGTAAGAGCTAATCCGGCGGCCATCAACGGTCTCGTTGGTGATGCCTTCGTCCGTGAAGCGGAAATGACGCTTCGGTTCGTCGTAGGCGGAGTTGAGAACGGGATTTTCTATGACGACTTGCGGCATTTTATCTCAAAGAGATCGACTGATCCTAAACCTGAAGCAAACTTGAATCGGGTTTGCGCTCGGAAAACCGGCAGAGGCAAAGTCGCCACATCCCGGATCGGCGCTGGCTGGATAATAACAAAGGAGGACGGGGATTGGAAAGGATAAATTACAAAGGACTATTTTTGTCGGCACCAATTTGGCAGGAAAGGCTTCCGAACGCCGGCATTTTCGCGCTCCAAGGAAAGCTGATACAATCTGTTTTCGCAATGCGACAACATAGGCCCCCCCACCCCGCACAGTCTCGATACGCCGTCGCTATCAACCAGCGCCGCTTGATGCGCGATTTGAACGCCATCGGGCGCATCGGCATCGGCGATCACGGCGCGGTGACCCGGTTGGTGTTCTCGATCAAGGAGCTGCGCAGCCGCCAGTTGCTGATCCACCTGATGCGCCAAGCGAAGCTGAACATCCACATCGACGCCATCGGCAACATCTTCGGCCGGCTCAACGGCCATGACCCCAAAGCGCCCGCAGTGCTGGCCGGCTCCCACCTGGACACGGTGATCCACGGCGGCAAGTACGACGGCCCGGTGGGCGTGATTGGCGCGTTGGAAGCGGTGCGGACCATCAGCGAGCATAAGATCCCGCTGCGCTCGCCGGTCGAAGTCGTCTGCTTCGTCGGCGAAGAGTCGAGCCGCTTCGGCTTTTCCACTCTCGGCAGCAGTCTCCTCGCCGGAGAAGTGCGCGCCAAAGACTTGGCCAACGCGGTCGATCAACAGGGAACCAAACTCGAATATGTGCTCGCCAGTTTGGGTATTACGCGGCGCAACTTGACTAGGTTGAAGCGCGCTTCGAAAAGTGTCAAGGCGTATCTAGAACTGCACATCGAGCAGGGACCGATCCTCGAAGCAAAGGGTAAAAGAATCGGTTTGGTGACCTCCATCGCCGCGCCAAGCCGATTCAAAGTCATCTTTACGGGTCGCGCTGACCACTCGGGCACGACGCCGATGGAAATGCGCAAGGACGCGCTCGTGGCCTCGGCGCAGTTGATCGAATACGTGGAGAAGACCTGTCGAAAGTTTTCTTCGATGGAAAAGGGACGGGTGGTCGGCACCGTAGGCGCGATGAAGATCGAGCCGGGGGTGATCAACGCCGTGCCGGGCAAAACCGAGCTGTCCATCGATATTCGCAGCACCACGGCCCGGTCGAAGGACCGTGTGGCTCGCATGATAAAACGACGCGCTCAAGACATTGGATGCAGCCGAAGCATCGGCTGCGAAATCTTGCCAATCCGCGAGGAAAATCCGGTGCCTCTGGACAAGCGGCTCTTGCGCGTGACCCAAGAAATCTGCGATCAGAAAGGCATCGACTACGAGATCATGCCTTCAGGCGCGGGGCACGACGCCATGCAAATGGCCAAGATTACTCCCGCGGGCATGATCTTTATTCCCAGCGTGCGCGGCATCAGCCACAACCCTCTCGAGTGGACCGACCCCGAGGATATCGGTCTCGGCAGCCAACTGCTCATGGAAACTATGATCAGAGTTGCCAATGAACAACTATGAAAAAAAGCTTCAATTTTGAAATCCGAAATTCGAAACAAGCTCAAATGTTCAAAAAGCAGAAAATTCTAAACAGACCCGTTTCCGATGTTAAATTTCGGATTTGCGGATTTCAGTTTGTTTCGGATTTAGATATTCGAATTTCGGATTTTTCTGTCGTCGTGTTTAACGTTTCGGAGTGATGATGACGAAACCTAATAACAAAACAAAAAAACAGCGGATTCTGAACGCCGCTCAGGTCAAAGGGATCTTCGAGCGGTTTGCTCGCGAGATGGCGAAACAATACGGCAGCTTGGACCAGGTCGTTTTCATCGGCGTCAGAACCCGCGGCCCCTACGTCGCCAAACGGCTCGCCGCAATCATCAAGAAGCGGGACCGCAAAGAGATCCCCGTGGGCGAAATGGACATCACGCTCTATCGCGACGACCTGGACGCGCTCTTGCCCGGCGGCAGCATCGATCACACTAAGATTCCTTTCGACATCGCCAACAAGATCGTGGTTCTCTTCGATGATGTTCTCCACACGGGGCGCACGGTGCGCGCCGCCGTCGATCATCTAATCGATCTCGGCCGCCCGCGCATGATCCATCTGGCGGTGATGATCGATCGCGGCGGGCGGGAGCTGCCGGTCGCGGCGAACTATATCGGCAAAACGATCAAGCTCGCGGCGGCAGGCCAGGTTCAAGTCAGGCTCAAAGAGGTGGACCGAACCGACGAAGTCGTCGTCGAGACCTGACATCTAGTCATATTTGAAAGCGAACCGAAAAATTCATAGGCTAACGAAAAATTGATTTGATACCGGCATAGAGGACACCATGAAAATACCATGCGCAATTTACCGGGGCGGCACGAGCAAACCGATCTTTTTCCTTGCGGACGATCTGCCCAAGGATTCTCAGAAGCGCGACAAGATCGTGCTCGAAGCGTTCGGCACGCCGGACGTGCGCCAGATCGACGGCCTCGGCGGCGCCGACCCGCTCACCAGCAAGGTCGCCTATATAGGTGCTCCGACTGTGCCCGGCACGGACATCAACTATACGTTCGGCTACGTCGGCATCGCCAATCCGTTGATCGACTACACCGGCAACTGCGGCAACACCTCCGCCGCGGTCGGACCCTTCGCCTTGCTGCGCGACTTGATCAAACCCGTGGAACCCGTCACCAAGGTGCGCATTTACAACACCAACACCAAGAAAGTCATTTTGGCCGAATTTGAAGTTCGCGACGGCCAATTCGTCAGCGAGGGAGATTTCCGCATCGACGGCGCGCCGGGCAGCGGCTCAAAGATTCTCCTCGACTTCATCGGCTCGGGAGGTTCGGTGACTGGGAAACTCCTGCCCACGGGGAAAGCCAGAGAGGAAGTAAAGTTCCCGACTTTGGGAACTTTGGAAGTATCGATGGTGGATGCCGCCAATCCGTTCGTATTCGTTCGGGCCAAGGACCTGGGGCTGCGCGGCAACGAAAACATGGATGAATTCGGCAACAGCGAGGCCACATTGAAGAAGTGCGAAGAGATTCGCTCCGTCGTCGCCGAGATCATGGGCATCGCCAAGGCCAGCGAAGCCACGCAAAAAAGCCCCGGCGTGCCCAAGATCGCCGTCGTAGCGGGTCCCGCAGGCTACGACACGCCCAAGGGCAAAGTCGAAGCGTCGCAAGTTGACGTCGTCGCGCGCATGACGGCGCTGCAAAAACTGCACAAGGCGTACGCCGTCACCGGCGCGGTTTGCCTCGGCGCGGCGGCAAAGATCGAAGGAACCATCGTCAACGAGATCTATAAGAAAGTTCAGCCGCAAAATCCGGCGGCGGTGCGTATCGGCCATCCGACCGGGAGGTTGCAAGTCGAGATCGAAATCGAAGAGCAAAACGGCCAGCTCGAACTAACCAAGGCCGCCCTCGCCCGCACGGCGAGATTATTGATGGACGGCAACGTTCACGTGCGCTAACACGAGAATCTCATCATTGCACGGTCATCTCTTGACAGAACCGGGCCCTCGTGGTGATTTACGCCACGAGGCCCTTGTCATTTTGTTCGCTAGGAGGATTTTATGAGACGCTTGAGTTTGTTGTTCGTGTCGTTGGCACTTTGGTTATTAACCGGCACGGCCTCGGCCAAAGACGTGGTCATCGTCACCTCCTTTCCCAAGGAGCTGTTCGAAACCTACAAGAAAGCCTTCGAGTTAAAAAACCCCGGGATCACCGTCGTCATTAACGCCAAACAAACCAACGCCGGCGTCACCTATCTGCGCGAGACCAAGGCCAGACCGGAGGCCGATCTCTTTTGGGTCAGCGCGCCGGACGCTTTCCAAACCCTGGACTCCGACGGTCTGCTGGAAAAATATTCGCCGCCGAAGGAAATCATGGCGCGCATCCCAGCCAAGATCGGCAATTTCCCGATCCACGACCCCGAGGGCAAATATTTTGGCTTTGCTATCAGCGGCTATGGCCTCATGTGGAACAAGAACTATCTCAAGGCCCACAAGGTGCCGGCACCCAAAGAATGGACCGATCTGACAAACCCGCGCTACTACAATCACCTGGTCATCAGCGCGCCGTCGCGCAGCGGCACGACCCATCTGACCATCGAAACGATTCTCCAGGCCTACGGCTGGGACAAAGGCTGGGCGCTATTGCTCAACGCGGGCGGCAATATGGGCAGCATCACCGAGCGGAGCTTCGGCGTGCCGGAAGCGGTCATTAGCGGCCAGTACGGCATCGGCGTGGTGATCGATTTCTTCGGTCTCTCCGCCATCGCCAGCGGCCAGCCGGTGGAATTCGCCTATCCTTCATTGACCTCCGTCGTTCCGGCGAGCGTCGGTATCGTCAAAGGCGGGCCGAATCCGCAGGAGGCCAGAACCTTCGTGAACTACCTGCTAAGCGAAGCCGGTCAGTTGGTTTTGTTTGCGCCGGAGATCGCGCGGCTTCCGGTGATTCCGGATCTTTATGCCAAGGCGCCGAAAGATTATCCCAACCCGTTCAAGAAAAAGATGGGCGGCGTGGAATTTAACGACGTGCTTTCCTCGGGGCGGCGCGACGTGGTGAATTCTTTGTACGACCACATCATCACGTTCCGCCACAACGAGCTGCGCGACGCCTGGAAGAGCATCTACAGTGCCGAAGCGGCGCTCGCGAAAAGCAAGAGCGCCAACGCGGCTCAAGGCAAAGCCATGGTAGCCGAGGCGCGCAAGCTCGCATCGCAAGCGCCGATCAACGACAAACGGGCGAGTGACAAGGAAATCACCGGCGCCTTCAAGTCGAAGTCCGGCCTCAAGGCCCAGCTCGAAACCGAGTGGGAAAACTTCGCCCGGGCGAACTACGCCAAGGCCAGGGAACTGGCGGAAAAAGCTCTCGCGTCGGCGAAATAAGCGCCTGCATGCGCCAGGCGGAAAATTCCACCGGACCGGCATCGCCACGAGAGTCTTAAATTAAGGGTCTTCAGGCTTCGGTGTGAAGCAGCGCTCGGAGATTGCACCGCTGAGGCGCGGAGGGCGCCGAGAAATGAGTTTTGATTAAAAAATACTCCCCCCTCGGCGAACTCTGCGTCTCTGTGGTGAATGCGTCTTCACAGGAAACCCAGAATAGCCTAAATTAACGCCATGCAAGCAGCTCGCGTCGTTCTTCTGCCTGCGCGTGCGCGGGAGCGAACGGATTGGTGGCAATACGGCGTGATGGCCGTGCTGCTGGTTGTCCTCACGTCATTTATTCTCTATCCCGTCCTGCGCGTCCTATCGATTGCTCTTTCCGACGATCAGGGAAATCTCACCGCGCTTCATTTCCTCAATTTTTTTCGCCGTCCGCTGTTTCGCGAGTCGCTTTGGAATAGCCTGTGGAGCGGTTTTCTCGTGGTCCTGTTCAGCGCGGTGCTGGCGCTGCCGCTCGCTTACCTGCTCGCGCGTTACGAATTTCGCGGCAAGCTGCTGCTCCAGACCGCCGCCACGCTGCCGCTCGTCATTCCGCCGTTCGTCGGCGCCGTGGCGCTGCAATTGATTCTCGGACGCAGCGGCATGGTCAACCTTGTGCTCATGGATTGGTTCGACACAAGCATTCCCTTCATGGAAGGGTTGACCGGTGTCGTGCTCGTGCAGACGCTGCATTTTTTCCCCTTCATCTTGCTCAACACCGTGGTCTCGCTGTCGAACATCGACGCATCGCTCGAAGAAGCCGCGCAGAATCTCGGCTGCCGCGGTCTTCGCCTCTTTCACCGGGTGACGCTGCCGTTGATGCTTCCCGGCTTCATCGCCGGCGCGCTCTTGACCTTCATCCGCGCTATCGACGATCTCGGCACGCCGCTGATGCTGAACTATAAAAACCTGCTCGCGCCCCAGGCTTACTTAAGAATCACCACCGTCGGCATGGACGACGTCGACGGCTACGTCGTCTGCGTGGCGCTTGTGACCCTGTCGCTCGCTTCCTTGCTGGCGGCGCGGAAATACTTGAGCCTCGCCGAATACGCCACGGTGCAAAGAACCGCGCCCATCGCGCACAAGTTGCAAGGAAAAACGCTGGCGCTCGCGTGGCTGGTGATCGTCGCCATCCTCGGCGTCAGCTTGTTGCCGCACATCGGCATTTTGATCCTTTCATTCTCGAAAGTCTGGAGCTTCACGCTGCTCCCGACGACCTACACTTTGGGCAATTACGAAGAGATTCTCTTCCGGGTGCCGCACTTCGTCCTGAATACATTGCTCTACACGCTGCTCGCGGCTGGGCTCGATATCGTACTGGGCGCGGCCATCGCCTATTTGCTTCTGCGCAGCCGGGTGGCGGGGAAAAATCTCCTCGACGCCATCGCCACCATGCCGCTGGCGATTCCGGGCGTCGTGCTCGCGGTCGGCTACTTGCGCGTCTTTCACGGCTGGGATTTCCCCGGCGCCGGCGGTCCCCTGACTTCCTCCTGGTTTATTTTGGTGATCGCCTACACCATGCGCCGGTTGCCCTACACGGTGCGCGCCTGCTATGCCGCGCTTCAACAAGTTCATATAAGCTTGGAAGAATCGGCGCAGAATCTCGGCGCCAACCGTATGCGGACCTTCATCAGAATCACGCTGCCGATGATCGCCGGGGGTGTGGTAGCCGGCGGCCTCATCGCCTTTGTGACTTCCTGCGTAGAACTCGCTTCGACCATCATGCTCGTGCCGCGAATCGAGCTCGGCCCAATCTCCTACGGCATCTACCTCTACATGCAAAGCCCGCTGGGCCGCGGCGCGGGAGCGGCTCTGGGCGTCGTCGCGATCCTGTTGGTGTCGCTGGGAACCTACCTGACGCACCGTATATTTGGCGGCCGCGCCGGCAGCGCGTTTAGAATTTAGCCGAACGCAACAAAATCGGGAAAGAGATGACTCGCGCAAAGCATGCCCTGAGCGACGTCGAAGGGACGCAAAGGAAAACCGAATTGTCATTTCGACCGAAGGGAGAAATTTTTCTCAGATCCCTCGCATTCGCTCGGGATGACACCGAGCGTCACTTTGCGCCTTGGCGTCTTGGCGCGGTAAATTTTCTTGCAGCCGGTTTGGCCAAGATTTCTGAGGTAAGACTCTAACTATGCAGGCGGCGGAAGTCAGGCTGGAAAACATCGGCAAGCGTTACGGCGACCAGTGGGTCGTGCGCGGTGTCAATCTGCGCATTGGCCGCGGGGAATTTTATACCTTCTTGGGACCCAGCGGTTGCGGCAAAACGACTCTGCTCAGGATGATCGCGGGTTTCGCCGTGCCCGACGAAGGATGGGTCTATCTGGACGAAAAGGCGATGAATCAAGTCCCGCCCTGGGAGCGCGACCTCGGCATGGTCTTTCAAAATTACGCCTTGTGGCCGCACCTCACGGTGTTCGAGAACGTCGCCTTCGGCTTGCGCGAGCGCAAGGTGCCGCGCCGAGAGATCGAAGGGCGCGTCGCCAACGCTTTGGCACAAGTCGATCTCAAAGGCACCGAGAACCGCCGTCCTTCGCAGCTCTCCGGCGGCCAACAGCAACGGGTCGCCCTGGCGCGCACGCTGGTCATTCAACCCCGGGTGCTGCTGCTTGACGAGCCGCTGAGCAACCTGGACGCCAAGCTGCGGGTAGAGATGCGGCTTGAGCTGCTCAAGCTCCAACGCGGCCTGGGACTGACGACGATTTACGTTACCCACGACCAGGAAGAAGCGCTGGCGCTGTCGACGCGTATCGCGGTCATAAACGTCGGCAAGATCGTCCAGGAAGGAAAGCCGCGCGAGATCTATGAACAACCCGCCGACGATTTCGTCGCGGCGTTCGTCGGCCAGTCGAACTTATTCGCCGGAACTGTTCGGCAAATTATCGGTCAGTCTGTTGAGATCGACCTCGGCAGCCTGATAGTCCACGTCGCCTTGCCTGCGGCCGAGCCTCCGCTAAAAACCGGCGCGAAAGCGATTTTTAGCATCCGTCCGGAGGCGATCGAGCTGTACGGAGAGGGCAGCGGCACGCCCACAGACCGTAACTGCATTGACGGCGAGGTTGTCGCCTCGGCCTATCAGGGCTCCTCCGTTGAATATGAGATCATGTCCGTGGGGCGAACGATCAAGTCCCGCACAACCAATCCAAAAGGGAAACGGCTTTATCAGCGCGGCGAACGCGTGACCGCAACCTTCAAGGCCGAGGATGTCGTGCTGGTGCCGGAGAACCCAGGTGCCGAGAATTCAAATTCCAAGAAATAGCGCGGAGAGTTGCGCCGAGATGGCTCAAACGATGGACGGAATAAAAATATCAGGGGTCGACGAGCTTGTCGTTAACCGTATTTCCGTTGTTGAAGAGCGACGGAAGTCGCGGCGCTCGCCTGCGAGGGAAATTTCATCAGCACTCGCGTGCCGACGTTGGGCTTGCTAAAAATTTCCAATTTACCCCCGATGAGTTCCGCCATGCGGCGCGCCACTGTAAGACCGAGACCAAGACCCGCGAAGGATCGTTGGAGCGAACCATCGACCTGTTGAAACGGCTCGAAGATCGAATTGAGTTTGTTTTTCTCGATACCGATCCCCGTATCGCAAACTTCAATCTCGACACCGCTGCGATCCGCAGTCGGTCTGGCTCTGACGTCGATTTTTCCCTGGGAAGTAAATTTCACCGCGTTATTGAATACATTCTGAAAAATCCGCTCTATTTTAGAGCGATCGCTGACGATGTCCACCGGCTCCGCCGATTTCTCGACATTGATCTGGAGCCCCTTTTCCCGTAGCGTGCGGTCGTAACGCTTGATGGTCTCGTCGATGATTTCACCGGCATCGAATTTCTCGATGGCCACGGCGCTATCGCCCGCGTTCAGAGAGGTCATCCACAGCACGTTATCGATGAGTTCTAAAAGCTCCTCGGAATTTCGATACACGGTTTCCAAAACCTTCTGTTGTTCGTCCGACAGCTTGCCGATCACTTGGTTCAGCAAGAGATAGACAAACCCCACGACGACGCTCAGGGGCGTGCGCAGTTCGTGCGAAATGTTCGAAAGAAAATCAGATTTCACCTGCCGTAGCTTCGATTTGGCGTTCCGCCTCTCGAGGCCGCGCTTGACGAGCGACAGTATGTGATTGACGTCGAACGGTTTGGAAATATAGTCGAACGCGCCCAGACGCAACCCCTCGATGGCCGTGTCCAGCGAGCCGTAGCCTGTAATGATGATGGCTTCAATGTCCGGATCATGCTGTTTAAGTTTTTCCAGAACATTGATGCCGCTGAAGCCCGGCATCTTGAGGTCCAAGGTTACCAGGTCCACCGGATGTTGTTTGAGCATGTCGATGGCCTGCCCGCCCCGTTCCGCAACGTGAACGTTGTAGTAGGGATTGAGAATCATTTTCAAGGATTCCCTCGGACCCATTTCATCGTCGACCACGAGCACATGAGGCTTACTTGCGTCCATGTGACGCACAAAACAGCAAGGAACATGCCACCGCGCGATTGATATTAAGCGGTTAATATAAAAGAGGATTCTAAGATATGGAGGGAAGTCTGGCGAGTTCTGAGAACATTTTTGTTCAACTACGTCGATAATTTAACAGCGTCGCCTCCGTCCTCGGGGTCATTGATCTTTAGCTTCTCGATGCGGTACTTGAGGATGCGGCGGCTGGTGCCGAGAAGCGAGGCGGCTTTGGTTTGATTGAAGCCGGTGCGTTGCAACGCTTTGACGATAAGCTCGCGTTCGAACTCGTCCACCGCGTCGCTGAGCGGGCGATCTCCCGTGAGCACGTCCTCCTTGAGC
>ORMF010466275.1_pt1 | contig 40667 bp, 38 predicted proteins | sample 1779871 | NCBI WGS metagenome assembly ORMF01 (sample SAMEA104232316, study PRJEB22302) | groundwater metagenome | biome: forest; feature: aquifer; material: groundwater | place: USA | collected 2011-08-07 | depth 5.4 m
ATTCCGGCTTGAAGACGCGCCCGAGCGACATCTTCCGGCGCCAATGCTGGATTTCGTTCGAGCCGGTAGAGGGCAGCCTCAAATACCTCGCCGACTATATCGGCCCGCACAAGATTCTGTGGGCGACCGACTATCCGCATCCGGACGGGTTCTTCCCCGGGGCGCCGGCGATGGTCGAAAAGCTGCTCGAAGGCGCCTCGGCCGTGACCCGGCACCAGATCATGGCTGGCGGGGCGATGGGGTTCTACGGTCTGAACTGACGCCCGGATCGGGTCGGGCATGACGGCTTAGGGTAAGAGGGAGAGACGGCTGATGGCACGCCAATACAACGTGATCGATTCCGACGGCCATATTCTCGAGCCGCTCGATCTGTGGGTGAAATACATGGACCCGGCGTTCCGCGAGCGGGCGCCGCGGCTGATCACCGACAAGGACGGCAAGCAGCGCCTGTTGATCGAAAACAAAGTGCTCGGCAGCACCAAGGGGCTGGGCGCGGCCGGCGGGGTCGGCTCCCGCGACGGCGTCGTCTGTGACGATACGATGTCCTACAACGAAGGCAAGGCGGGCGGCTTCGACCCGCACGCCCGCATCCCCGACATGGATGTCGACGGAATCGACGCGGCGTTTCTTTATCCGACCCTCGGGTTGTTCGGCGGTTCGATCGACGATCCGCCGCTCGCCGCCGCCGCTTGTCGGGCCTACAACCGCTGGCTCGCGGATTACTGCAAGCCCTATCCCGACCGCCTGTTCGGCGTGGCGATGCTGCCGCTGCAATCGATCGAGCTGGCGATCGAGGAGATGAAGTACGCCCGGCGCGAACTCGGCTTCAAGAGCGGGTTCCTGCGGCCGAACCCGTACAACAATTTGTTGATCCACGATCCCGTCTACGCGCCATTCTGGACGATGGCCGAGGAGCTGGATTTCGCGATCGGGTTCCATGAAGGGGCCAGTGCCGGCATGCCGCAGGTCGGCGTCGACCGCTTCGAGACCCGCGGCGCCAAGCACATCATCTCGCACACGATGGAGATGATGCTGGCCGCGCTGAGCATGATCTGGGGCGGGGTGTGCGAGCGTCATCCGAAATTGCGCGTCGGCTTTCTCGAATCCGGCGGCGGCTGGATCGCGCCCTGGCTCGACCGCATGGACCGCCATTTCGACGACCAGGGGTTCAACGATTCCGGCTTGAAGACGCGCCCGAGCGAAATTTTTCGCAAGAATTGCTGGATTTCGTTCGAACCGGTCGAAGGCAGTCTCAAGGCGCTCGCCGACTATATCGGCCCGAGCCGTATCCTGTGGGCGACCGACTATCCGCACCCGGACGGGTTCTTCCCCGGGGCGCCGGCGATGGTCCAGCAACGGATGGCGGGTCTATCGGCCGAGACCAAGCACCAGGTCATGGCCGGCGGCGCGATGGGCTTCTACGGGCTGAACTGACCGATCGGCCGACTCGCCCTCCCAGGGAGGGCGAGCTCACCCGCTGTATCGCGCCGATCCCTCCGCGGAGGCCGAGGAAGGCACTACAAGTTCGACCGGTGCGTCACCACATCGAACGTTGGTTGATCAAGATCATGGAATGGGGCGGCCTCGATCCCTATCCCTATGGAACCGACTCTCGGGGACAGGAGAATGTTCGATGTCGCTCAAACGAATCGTCGCGGCGTTTGCCGCGTTTGCTCTCTGTGCCACGGCAGCGGCCCCGCCCGCGTTGGCTCAGGGCGAGAGCTGTGGCGATCTCTATAATCGGGTGATGTGGCTTTATCAGAACGCGCCGCAATCGGCCGAGTACGCCCAGACATCAGGATATTATACTGCCCGCTGCGTCGGGCCCTCGGCTGGCCCGGCCTATCCGCAGCCCTACCAGGCTCCGCCCCAGGGGTACTATCAAGCGCCGCAGCCGGTGGATCCCACCGCGGCGATCGTCGGCGGCCTGATCACCGGCGCGATTATCGGTGGGGCCATCGCCAACGACAACGACCGCCACAGACGTAGATAGGCAGATCGAACGTCGCCGGCCGATCAGGCCGGCGCCGCCGCGTACTCCCGCTCGTGCCGGGCGATCTGCTCGTAGTAATTCTCGCGGTAGCGCTGGTAAACCCGCTCGTGCCGGGCCAGCGCCTCCGGGGCGAATTCGCCTTCGGGCGCGGGGATTAGGTCGAAATGCCCGCCGGTGTCGCGACCGCGCGCCAGTCGGGCATACATCCGCACCGATCCGGTCAGGCGACAATGGGCCGGGATGTAGCTGATGCCGACCCCGACCCGGCGATGGTTAGCGCGGTTTGGCGCCGAACGGTGACGGCACAGCGTGTGGTGCAGTGAAAAGCTCCCCGCCGGCACCTCCATCATCACGCCGCCCTGCTCGTCGAATGCCTCGACGATCGCCTGGCCGCCGCCGTTGATACTGTTCTTGAGGCCGAGCGCGGCGTGGCGCAACTGTGCCGGACTGCCGCGCGACGACACCACCTCCATGCAGCCGGCCTCGCGCGAGGCGTCGCTGAGCGCGACCCAGGCGGTGACATGCTCGTGCGGGGTAATGCCGAAATAGGTCGCGTCCTGATGCCAGGCGGCAAAGGTCGGGCTGTTCGCCTCCTTGATGAAGAAGGTCGCGGTGTAGACCAGGATGTCGGGGCCGATCACCGCCTCGACCGCGTCGAGCACGCGCGGATGCCGCGCCAATTGGTCGAGCCACGGCATCACCACATACCCGGCCGAGCGCCAGCGCCGGTCGGCCTGGTTTACCGGGTTGCCGAGCCAGTCCTCGTAGCGCGCGAGCCCGGTGACGTATTCATCCAGCTCGGCCGCCGACAGGGCCGCGTGCGGGAACGAATATCCGTCGCGCCGGTAATGCTCGATCTGGTCGGGAGTCAGCATCGCGATCCGCCTGTCAACTGCACAGCATGCGCGAAAGGTAGCGCCGCCGGCCGGGCGTGTCGATGCTTGGCACGGGCCTTGCTCGACCCGATCGCGGGAGGAGTCAGCTGTTCGACCAGATCAGATCGCGCACGCGCGGGTAGATCTCGGTCGTCCAGCGCCGCCCGCTGAAGACGCCATAATGGCCGACGCCGGTCTGAAGGTGATGCCGCTTCTTCGACGGATGCAGCCCGCTGCACAATTCCTGCGCGGCGAGGGTCTGGCCGATCGCGCAGATATCGTCGCTCTCGCCCTCGACGGTCAGCAGGGCGGTGTGGCGGATCACCCGCGGATCGACCGCGCGCCCGCGCGAGACCAACGTGCCGCGCGCCAGTTCCTGGCGCTGAAACACCTTGGCGACGGTTTCCAGATAGAACTCCGCCGGCAGATCCATGACCGCGAAATATTCGTCATAGAACGCGCGGTGGCCGTTCAGCCGGGCATCGTCGCCCTTGACCAGATCGTCGTAATGACGGCCGAACGCGTCGAGATGGCGTTCGAGGTTCATCGACATGAACGCGGCGAGCTGGACAAAGCCCGGATAGACCCGGCGAAACGCTCCGGCGTGGCAGAATGGCACCAGGCTGATCAGGTTGGCCTCGAACCACTCGATCGGCCGCTCGGTGGCGAGCTGGTTGACCTTGGTCGGGTTGAGCCTGGTGTCGATCGGTCCAGCCATCAGGGTCATGCTCGGCGGCTGCGCCGGGTTGCCCTCCGCCGCCATCAGCGCCACCGCGGCGAGCACGGCGACGGCCGGCTGGCACACGCCGAGCACATGCGTTCCCGGTCCCAAGACCTCCAGGAACTCGATGATGTGATCGATGAAATCATCGAACCCGAAGCGACCGTCGGACAGCGGCACGTCACGGGCATTGCGCCAGTCGGTCACGTAAATGTCGTGATCGGGCAGCATCGTGCGAATGGTCTGGCGCAGCAGCGTCGCGAAATGACCCGACATCGGGGCCACCAGCAGGACGCGCGGCTGCGCGACCGGGAAATCCCCGCCCGGGAGGACTTTGGCGAAGTGGATCAGGCTGCAGAACGGCGTTGCCTGCACGATGTCTTCGCGGACCGCGACGGCGTCCCCGCCCGCGATCACCTCGTCGATGCCGAAGGACGGCCGATGGTGGGTCAGCCGGGTCCGCGCCAGCATCGCGCAGGCGGCGGCGAAATTGCGCTGCGTACCGGCCGGCCGGATGCCAAACCACGGTTGGTCCATCAGGCGCGCGGCCGTCTCGGCAATCGCCCGGATCGGCATCATCGCTTCGACATACGCCTGATAGGCCTGGTACAGCATCGGGCGCTATCGGGCTCCTCTTCCGTCGTTCGCGAGTGCGACAAAACCGGGCGGACGGCGCCGTCGCCGCTCGGCGCCAAGCGTCAATGCCAGCACGCTACACGATGTTGCGCCGCAATACAGCCGGCTCGGTGCGGCTCGCATCGGCGGCCTCTTTAGCAAGGACCACGCGCATGGCCGAAGCCACTCTCGTCATCAGCAGCAAGAACTATTCCTCCTGGTCGTTGCGCGGCTGGCTGTTGGCCAAGTGGGCCGGGATCGACTTCGCCGAGGAGATCGTCTCGCCCGACGATCCCGCGGTGCGTGCCGAATTGCTGCTGCGATCGTCGTCGATCCTGGTGCCGTGCCTGATCCATGACGGGATGTCGGTGTGGGACACGCTGGCGATCGCCGAGTACCTGCACGAGATCCGCCCGAAGGCCGGGCTGTTGCCCGACAGCCGCGCCGCGCGCGCCCGCTGCCGCTCGATCTGCGGCGAGATGCATTCGGGGTTTGCCGCGCTGCGCTCGGCCTTGCCGATGAACCTGCGCAGTCGCAAGCCCGGCTTTGTCGTGTGGTCCGAGGCCCAGACCGACATCGACCATATCCTGGCGATCTGGCGCGACTGCTTCGCGATGGGAAAGGGGCCGTACCTGTTCGGCGATCGGCTGACCATGGCCGACGCGATGTATGCGCCGGTATGCACCCGCTTTCGCACCTACGACGTGCGCCTCGACAGCGGGGCGGCCGCCTATTGCGGCCGCATCCTGGCATTGCCGACGATGCTCGAGTGGTACGAGGCGGCGCGGCGCGAACCGGAGGCGGTGCCCGAATTGGACGTCGAGTTCTGAATCGAGGCCCTTGCTGATTCCGCGTCCCAGGAAAATGGTCTAGCCTTCCTCCCGTGGAGGGAATGCATCATGGATTTCTCCGATTCGCCCGAGGCGGCCGCGTTTCGCCGTGAGTTTCGCGATTGGCTCGAGGTCAATCTGACCGACGACCTCCGGGTCGAGGATGCCCAGGACCAGCGCATCGCGCCCGACCGGGAGACGCTCGAACGGCGCGTCGCCTGGCAGAAAAAGATGCACGCGGCCGGTTGGGTCGGCATTTCCTGGCCCAAGGAATATGGCGGCCGCGGCGCCAGCTACCTGCAGCAGGTGGTGTTCGACGAGGAATATTTCCGCGCCCACGCGCCGATCCTGCCGGGGCAGAGCGCGATCAACCTGCTCGGCCCGACCCTGATCCAATGCGGCACCGAGGCGCAGAAAAAGCGTCACCTGCCGCGGATACTCAGCGGCGACGAGCGCTGGTGCCAGGGATTTTCCGAGCCCGGCGCCGGCGGCGATCTCGCCAGCCTCAGAACCCGCGCGGTCGATGCCGGCGACCATTTCGTCGTCAACGGCCAGAAGGTGTGGACCTCGGGCGCGCATTTCGCCGATTGGTGCTTTCTATTGGTACGCACCGATCCGGACGCGCCCAAGCATCACGGCATTTCCTACCTGCTGGTCGATATGAAGACGCCCGGCGTCACCGTGCGCCCGCTGGTCCTGCTCAATGGCCACCGGCATTTCAACGAGGTGTTCTTCGAGGATGTCGCGGTGCCCAAGGAAAATCTGGTCGGGGTGCTGAACCAGGGCTGGAAGGTCGCGATCACCACCCTGATGTTCGAGCGCGGCGGCGCCGGCGGCCGCGACCACGCTGGCCAGATCGCGCGGCTGACCGAACTCGCCAAGCAATTTCCCAGCCGGCAGGAGCCGGCCTGGCATCAAAGCCATGTGCGCCAGCAATTGGCTCAGCTCGCGATCGAGACCCAGGCGTTGAAGGTGACGCGATTGCGCGGCATGACCCGGCGCCTGCGCGGCGAGCCGCCGGGTCCGGAGGGCTCGATCCTCAAACTGTTCGGCTCGGAACTGGCCGGCCGGATCGCCGATTTTTCGAGCAGCCTGCTCGGCCCCTACGCCACGATCGATGTCGAGACCGAGGCGGTGCCCGACGCCCCGCGCTGGCTCAACCGCGTGCTCGGCGCCCGCCAATACACGATCGCCGGCGGCACCAGCGAGATCCAGCGCAACATCATCGGCGAGCGCGTATTGGGATTGCCGAAGGGGTAGGGCGATGGACATCGGTTTCAGCGAAGAGCAGGACATGCTGCGCGAGACCGCGCGCAAGTTCCTCGAAGGCGAATGCACCACCCAGTTCGTGCGCCAGCGCATGGCCGAGCCGGCGGCGTGCACCCCCGAGTTCTGGGTGCGGCTCGCCGAGCAGGGCTGGCTCGGCATCGTCTATCCCGAGGCGGACGGCGGCAGCGGGCTCGGCCTCGTCGACCTTGTCGTGCTGATGGAGGAGATGGGCCGCGCGGTGATGCCGGGGCCGTACTTCGCCACCGCCCTGCTCGGCGGCGCCGCGATCTGCGAAGCAGGCTCGGCGGCGCAGCGCCGGGAATACTTGCCGCGGATCGCCGACGGATCGCTGAAGGCGACCCTGGCCGCGACCGAACCCAACGCCCGCTGGGACGCCGCCGGCATCACCCTCGCGGCGCGCCCGACAGCAGGCGGGTTCACCTTGTCCGGCACCAAACTGTTCGTGCCCGACGCCCATCTTGCCGATCTGCTGGTCGTCGCCGCGCGCAGCCGCGACGGCAGCACGATGGAGGATGGCGTCAGCCTCTTTCTCGTGCCCAAGGACGCCAAGGGCCTTTCGGTCACCGTGCTGCCGTCGATCGACGCGACGCGCAAATCCTGCGAAGTCAGGTTCGACAACGTCATGGTGCCGGAAGCCGCGCTTCTCGGCGAATTGCACGGCGGCTGGCCGGCCCTGGCGCGGGTCACCGATCGCGCGACGGTGGCCCTGGCGGCCGAGATGTGCGGCGGCGCCCAGCGGGTGCTCGACATGACCGTCGAATACGCCAAATTGCGCACCACCTTCGGCAAGCCGATCGGCAGCTATCAGGGCGTCAAGCACAAATGCGCCGACATGCTGGTCGAGATCGAAAACGCCAAGTCGCTGACCTATTACGCCGCCTGGGCCGCCGATCAGGGGCTCGACGAGGCGCCGCTGGCGGTGTCGATGGCCAAGGCCTACGCGTCGGACGCGAGCCGCAAGGTGTGCGCGGCCGGCATCCAGTTGCACGGCGGCATCGGCATGACCTGGGAGCATGATCTGCAGCTCTACCTGAAACGCGGCAAGGCGTGCGAGATCGCCTTTGGCGACGCCACCTGGCACCGCGAGCGCGTCGCCCGGCTGATGGGGGCGTAACGGAGACTTAGCCGAAGAAGCCGCTGTCGAACTGGCTGACGCCCTTCAGCAATATCGTCGAGCCGTTGTCGAGCGTGATCAGCGTGTCCTGGCCGCTATTGACCTGGGTCGAGTTGGCCAGCGCATAGGATTCGGTGTTGGTGCCCTCGATGCTGATCCGGTCGCCGACCGCCTGGTCGAACCCGATCACGGTGTCGTGGTAGACGTCGGGCGCACCCGCGGCGTCGATAAAGGTGAAAAAGCCGCCGATCACGCTGACAACATCGGTGATGTTGCCGTCGCCGGCCACGAACGACTCGAACGAGCCGGTCAGGTTGACCGTGTCGTTGCCGCCGCCGGTCACCGCGTCATAGCTGCCGGTGACGCTGAGGATGCCGCCGCCCAGGCTGCCGAAGATCGTGTTGTTGGACCCATAGGCGATGATCGTATCGAAGCCGTAGCCGTCGTCCTCGATGTACTCGCCGCCGCCATAGCCGATGATCAGCTGGTTCCCGCTCGTTTCCTCATCGTCCTCGCCGATCTGCGGGGTCACGAGGACGATATTGCCGGGGGCGTAGAGCGTGACCGTGTCGTAGCCGACGCCCAATTCGATAAAATTACCGGAACCGAAGACGTTGATCTGGTCGCTGCCGGACCCGCCGATATAGCCGTCGCCGAGGCCGAACAGATTGATCGTGTCGTGGCCGCTGCCGCCGAAAACCCCGCTGTCGGGGGCGAAAATGTCGATCAGGCTGTTACCCGAGCCGCCCACGACGGTGTGAAAGTTACCGGAAAAGACATAGATCGTGTCGTCGCCGCTGCCGGCCTCGACGTAATTTTCCGATCCCAGCACCGTGATCAGATCATCGCCGACGCCGTAGACCGTTTCCTGCTCGCCGTAGAGCGTGATCGTGTCCTGGCCGCCGCCGATCACGACGACGCCCTTGCCCTGGGCGATCAGCACGTCGTTGTTGCCGGGACCGGCGGAGATCGTCTCGTCGTCGCCGAGCGCGGTGATCGTATCCACCTGGCCGCCGGTGGCCTTGTCCTGGATCGCGAATTTGCCGGTGACGAGGGTGATGCTGGTGCCGCCCGGGCCGAGCACCGCGAGGCCCTGGTAGCCGTTGTCCGGGACGGGAGGGTCGTAGTCGAGGACTTCGAGATTGAATGCGCCCGGCACGGTCGGCGGCAGGGTGCTGGGGTCCTTGGTCACGACGACGACGAGCGGCTGCCCCGGCGCGGTGGCGTCGAATTGTGAGCCCGGTATCGATGTCATCGGTGCCTCAGCCCTCCTTAGAGGCGCAGCATACGCGATCGCGGCGGCTTGGCGGGACCCGATACGCGCCGAATTGTTACGACATGAGTCAGATGGCTCGCGCGGAAGTAGCGGCGAGGTCGCGCCCGGCGCTTGACCATCGCCGCGCCTCCGCTGAGGATGACGCGGTCACGCCCGCGCAGGAAAGAGGCTTGCCCTTGTCGACCGCGGAAGAACTTTACGACGCGCCGTATCTCGCCCGAAACAGCGCGAATTTCGCGGCGCTGACCCCGCTCGACTTTCTGTCGCGGGCGGCCGCGATCTACCCGGACAAGCGCGCGGTCGTCGATGGGGCGCGGCATTTCACCTACCGCGAGTTCTTCGCGCGCTGCCGACGCCTCGCCGACGCGCTGCGCCGACGCGGCATCGCCAGCGGCGACACCGTCGCCGTGATGGCGCCGAACGTGCCGGCGCTGCTCGAGGCGCATTACGGGGTGCCGATGGCTGGCGCGGTATTGAACGCGCTGAACTATCGCCTCGACGCCGCGACGATCGCGTTCATCCTCGACCACGGCGACGCCAAACTGTTGATCGTCGACCGCGAATTCGCCCCGGTCGTGATCGAGGCGTTGGCCCGGCTCGGGCGCGACCTGCCGCTGATCGAGATCGCCGACGAGGCCGGCGAGACGGTGCTGGGAGTGACCGAGTACGAGCAATTTCTCGGCGAAGGCGACCCCGATTCGTCATGGAGCCGGCCCACCGACGAGTGGGCGGCGATCACGCTCAACTACACCTCCGGCACCACCGGCAACCCCAAGGGGGTCGTGTTTCATCATCGCGGCGCGTTCCTGAACGCGATCGGCAACGCGATCACCTTCGGGCTTGGTCCGGACTCGGTCTATCTGTGGACATTGCCGATGTTCCACTGCAACGGCTGGACTTATACCTGGGCGGTGACCGCGATGGCCGGCACCCATGTCTGCTTGCGCCGAGTCGAGCCGGCGCCAATCTTCGCGTCGATCGCCGAGCATCGGGTCACCCACCTGTGCGGCGCGCCGATCGTGCTGAACCTGCTGGTGCATGCCCCCGACGCGGTCAAGCGGCGGTTCGATCACGTCGTCGAGGCGGCGACCGGCGGCGCCGCGCCGCCCTCGGCGGTGATCGAGGCGATGGAGCGGATGGGGTTCCGGGTCACCCATCTCTACGGGCTGACCGAAAGCTACGGCCCCTCCGCGGTGTGCGCGTGGCAGCAGGAATGGGCCGACCTGCCGCTGTCCGAGCGGGCCGCGAAGATGGCGCGCCAGGGCGTCCAGTACCTGACCCTCGACCGGCTGCGTGTCGTCGATCCGGAAACGATGACGGACGTTCCCGCCGATGGCGCGACGATCGGCGAGCTGGTGTTCCGCGGCAACACCGTGATGAAGGGCTATCTGCAAAACCCGTGCGCGACCGCCGACGCGTTCGCGCACGGCTGGTTCCACAGCGGCGACCTCGCGGTGATGCACGCCGACGGCTATCTCGAAATCAAGGACCGCTCCAAGGACATCATCATTTCCGGGGGCGAGAACATCTCGTCGATCGAGGTCGAGGAAGTCTTGTACCGTCACCCGCAGGTCATGGAGGCGGCGGTCGTCGCCAAGCCGGACCCGTTCTGGGGCGAGACCCCGTGCGCGTTCGTGACCCTGAAACCGGACGCCGCCGCGGTCTCGGCCGGCGACATCATCGCCTGGTGCCGCATCAACATGGCCCATTACAAGGCGCCGAAAAGCGTGGTCTTCGGCCCGTTGCCCAAGACCTCGACCGGCAAGATCCAGAAATACGCGCTGCGCGAGCAGGCCAGGGAAACCGTGTCGTGAATCTCCCGAACATGGGTGCCGGCCCCTCACCCCAACCCTCTCCCCGCTCGCGGGGCGGGGGGGCAGGGGAGGCCCCTCGGCCCGCGAGCGGGGAGAGGGAGGGACCCATCGCGGAGCGATGGGAGGGTGAGGGGCGGGGCTCCGGCCTCGCAAGAGAGATGTCCTGGTGACGACCCTGCCGAGCTTCGACATCACCGGCGAGGTGGCGCTGGTGACCGGCGCGTCGAGCGGGATCGGCCGCCATTTCGCCGCGATCCTGGCCGCCGCCGGCGCCAAGGTCGCGCTGGCCGCGCGGCGGGCCGACCGCCTCGCCGAGGCCGTCGCCGAGATCGCGGCATCGGGCGGGACCGCGCTGGCGGTCGAATGCGACGTCACCGAGAGCGGTAGCGTCGCCGCCGCGGTGGCCGCGGTCGAAGCCGGGCTGGGGCCGCTGTCGATCCTGGTCAACAACGCCGGGGTCGTGGTCTCGAAGCCGCTGTTGGAGCACACCGAGGCGGATTGGGATTACGTCGTCGACACCAATCTCAAGGGCGCCTGGCTGATGGCACGCGCGTTTGCCCGCCATCTGATCGACCGCAAGCGCCCGGGGCGGATAATCAACATCGCCTCGGTATTGGCGTTTCGCACGATAAAGTGGGTGCCTGCGTATTCGGCCGCCAAGGCCGGGCTGGTGCACCTGACCCATGTCATGGCGATGGAATTGGCGCGCGACGGCATCCTCGTCAACGCGCTGGCGCCGGGCTATGTCGAGACCGATTTCAACCGCGCGTTCCTGCGTACCGAGCCGGGACAGAGGCTGACCGGGCGCATTCCGCTGAAGCGGGTCGGCCAGCCCGAAGACCTCGACGGCGCTCTGTTGTTCCTGGCGTCGCCGGCGAGCGCCTATGTCACCGGCGCGGTGATCGCGGTCGATGGCGGCCACGGCGTTGCCGCGATCTGATCCGGGCGCGGATCGTCATCGGCGCCTCGCCGATTTTCTCGCCGCGGCCAGCGGCGCCGAGCATGTCGAGATCACCGGGTTCGCCAAGCTCGACGGCGGGGCGATCCAGGAAAACTGGGGGCTCGACGCCGAGTTCGCCGGCGGCGCGCTGGCCGGATATCAGCGCCTGGTATTGCGCACCGACGCGCCGACCGGGATCCCGTCGAGCCTCTCCCGGCTCGATGAATTCGCCGTGTTGCGGGCGGCCCACGCCGCCGGGGTCGCGGTGCCCGAGCCGCTGTTCGCTTGCGTCGACGTCGCGATCATCGGCAAGGTGTTCTTCGTGATGCGCCGGCTCGACGGGACCGCGCAAGGGCGCTTCATCACCCAGCACCCGGCATTGCAGGCGGAATTGCCGGCGCTCGCCGAGCGTCTCGGCCGTGAGCTGGGGCGGCTCCAGACGATTCGGCCGCCGCGCGCCGACCTCGCTGTTCTGCCTACGGTCGGCCCGATCCAGCACATTTCCAGTTTCCGCGCCTATCTCGACACCCATCCGCGACCCCGGCCGGTGCTCGAATGGGGCGTGCGTTGGCTCGAAACCCACCTGCCCGAGCCGAAAGCGCCGGTGCTGTGCCACGGCGATTTTCGCACCGGCAACTACATGCTTGATTTCGGGCCGGGGGGCGCCCGTCTCGCCGGCATCCTCGATTGGGAGTTCGCGTCCTGGGGCGACCCCGACGCGGATATCGGCTGGTTCTGCTGCAAGGGTTGGCGCTTTGCCCGGCTCGACCGCGAAGCCGGCGGGATCAGCGCGCGCGAGCATTTCTATCGCGGCTACGAGCGGGAATCGGGACGCCGGCTCGACCCCGAGCGGGTCCGGTTCTGGGAAATCCTCGCCAATATCCGCTGGGCGGTGATTGCATTGCAGCAGAGCGATCGCTACCTGATCGGCGGCGAGCGTAGCCTCGGCACCGCGATCACCGGGCGCCGCGCCACCGAATGCGAGCTCGAAATCCTGATATTGCTCGATCCCGAGGGCGCCACGGCGGCGTACCGCGCCAATGCGTGACCTCCCCAGCAGCCTGGACCTGCTCGCGCTGGGGCGCGACTTGCTGCTCGACGAGTTGCTGCCGCTGCTGCCGCGGGAGCGACAGCGCGACCTTCGCCTGGTCGCGACCTCGATCGCGATCGCCGCGCGCGAGGCGAATGGAGGCGAGGGGTCTTGGCGCGAAATCTTGCGCGCGCTCAAGCACCTCTACCCCGAAGGTGAGGGGGAGCTTTCCGGCCGAGATGACCCGGCGCCGTTGCTCCGCCGCCTCGCGGTGGATTTACGCGCAGGAGCCTTCGAAACATCGGAGTCGCGGGAGCGCGCGGCGCGCGCGATACTGTGGCGCCTGACGATCCTCAAGCTGCGCGAGGGGAACCCCCGGTTCCTCGCCGCGAACGGGCTGGTCTGAGCGCAATTTCGCCCGAGCCGTCGGGCAGGGAGTGTAGCGAGCGTGTCCCAAACCAGCGTCCCGGAAGCGATCGAGGCCTTTGCCCGAGGCGAGATCGTCGTCGTCACCGACGATAACGATCGCGAGAACGAAGGCGATCTGATCCTCGCGGCGGTCCATGCGACCCCGGAGAAGATGGCGTTCATCGTCCGCCATACCTGCGGCATCGTCTGTGCGCCGATCACCGGCGAGACCGCGCGGCGATTGCACCTGGCGCCGATGGTCGCCGACAACGACGCGATCCACGGGACCGCATTCACGGTCTCGGTCGATTATCGCCACGGCACGACGACCGGGATCTCGGCCGACGATCGCACCGCGACGATTCGCAACCTCGCCAACGGCAATGCCGGGCGGTCCGATTTCGTCCGCCCGGGCCATGTCTTTCCGCTGATCGCCAAGGAGGGCGGCGTATTGATGCGGTCGGGCCATACCGAGGCCGCGATCGATTTGTGCCGTTCCGCCGATCTCGAGCCGGTGGCGGCGATCTGCGAGTTGGTCAACGACGACGGCACGGTGATGCGCGGCCCGCAGGTCGCCAAGTTCGCCGAGAAGCATCATTTGCGGCGGATTTCGGTCGCCGACCTGATCGCCTACCGCCAGGCGCGCGAAAAACTCGTGACCCGGGTCGGCGAGTTCAAGGTCGCGGCCAAGATCGGGCCGCTGACCGGGTATGCCTATGCCACGCCGTTCGACAAGGTGCAGCATTTCGCGTTTGTCTACGGCAGGCTCGGCGACGGCACCGACGTGCCGACCCGCCTGCACCGCGCCAACGTGGTCGAGGACGTGTTCGGCGGGGCACAACCGATCCACGCCGCGCTGAGCGGGTTCAAGAAGGCTGGGCGCGGCGTTCTGGTCTATCTGCGCGAGGGCACCTCGGGCGTCCCCAGCGCCCCGCGCGCCGAGGAGGGCACCGGGTCCGAACTTGAGCGCAACCGGCAATGGCGCGAGATCGGTCTCGGCGCGCAGATATTGCGCGATCTGGGGATATCGTCGATCCGGCTCTACGCGACCCGCGCCCGCACCTATGTCGGCCTCGCCGGGTTCGGCATCGAGATCGCCGGCATCGAGATCGCCGGCACCGAGCCGCTGGAGTGAGCGCGGCGGCGGCGCCGGACCAGGCGCCGGAAATCATTATCGTCGGGCCGATGTACCCGGCCACCCAGGCTCGGCTCGAAGCCGAATTCACCGCGCATCGCCTGTGGGAGGCGCCGGATCGCGATCGGTTTCTCGCCGGGCTCGCCGAGCGGGTGCGCGGCATCGCGGTCTATGCGCTGCACGGCTGCCCGGCGCCACTGATCGAGGCGTTGCCGCGGGTCGAGATCATCGCCTGCATGGGGATCGGGGTCGACCGGGTCGATCTCGACTGCGCGCGGACGCGCGGCGTGCGCGTGACCAACACTCCCGACGTGGTGACCGACGACACCGCCGATATCGCACTGGCATTGATGCTCGCGGTCGAGCGGCGCACCGCCGAGGGTGATCGCTTTGTCCGCCGCGGCGATTGGCTCAACGGCGAATTGCGCTTTGGCCGGGCGCTGCGCCAGCGCCGGCTCGGCATACTCGGGCTGGGCCGCATCGGCCGGGCGATCGCGCGCCGGGCCGAAGGTTTCGGGATGGAGATCGCCTATCAGGGGCCGCGCGCCAAGTCCGACACCGCCTATCGCTATTTCGCCGACCCGGTGGCGTTGGCGGCGTGGAGCGACATCGTCGCGGTCGCCTGTCCTGGGGGAGAGGCGACACGGCACCTGGTCAATCGCGAGGTGATCGCGGCATTGGGGCCGGAAGGCACCCTGATCAATATCGCGCGCGGCTCGGTGGTCGACGAGGCGGCATTGGTGGCGGCGTTGGCGTCGGGCGCGCTCGGCGGTGCCGGGCTCGATGTCTACGCCACCGAGCCGCTCGTGCCCGAGGCGTTGCTGGCGATGGACAATGTGGTGCTGTCGCCGCATATCGGCAGCGCCACCCACGACACCAGGCGGGCGATGGGCGATCTCGTGGTCGACAATCTGCACGCGCATTTCGCCGGCCGGCCCTTGTTGACGCCGGTGATCTGAAGCACGCGGATTGGCAAGGGATCGGGGTGTGAGCGTCTCCAGATTTCGCGCAGCTTCCGGCGGGTTGCACTACGCCTGGATCATCATGGCGGTTACCTTCGCGGTGGTTCTGGTAACCGCCGGGGTGCGTGCCGCGCCCGGTGTCCTGATCGTTCCGCTCGAACAGGAATTCCACTGGTCGCGCGCGACCATCTCGTTCGCCGTCGGCGTCAATCTTCTGCTCTACGGCCTGATCGGCCCCTTCGCCGCGGCATTGATGGACCGCTTTGGCGTCCGCCGTTTGATGACCCTGGCGGTGGTATTGACCGCCGCCGGGGTGGCGGTGACCCCGATGATGGAGCAGCCCTGGCAGCTTATCCTGCTGTGGGGCGTGGTGATCGGCCTCGGTAGCGGCTTTATCGGCGCCTATCTCGCCGCCTATATCGCGGCGCGCTGGTTCCGGGTGCGCCAGGGGCTGGTGATCGGGGTGTTGACCGCGGCCAATGCCGCCGGCCAGCTCGTGTTCCTGCCGGCGTTGGCCAGCCTTGTCACACACGAGGGCTGGCGAGTGATGTCGTTCGTCCTGGCCGGCGCCGTCATAATCCTGGCGCCGGTACTGGCCTGGCTGATGCGCGACCGGCCGGAGGATATCGGGCTGACGCCCTATGGCGCGGTTCCCGGAGCGCGGCCGGCGGCGGCGCCGGCGGGGAACCCGATCGCGGTGGCGTTCCGCGCGCTCGGCCAGGGCGCGCGCTCGCGCGATTTCTGGCTGCTCGCCGGCAGCTATTTCGTCTGCGGCGCGTCGACCAACGGGCTGATCGGCACGCATTTGATCCCGGCCTGCGTCGACCACGGCATCACCGAAATCGCCGGCGCCGGTCTGCTCGCTGCCACCGGCGTGTTCAGCTTTATCGGCGGGACCCTGTCGGGCTGGGCCAGCGACCGTTGGGACAACCGCTTTCTGTTGTTCTGGTATTACGGGCTGCGCGGCCTGTCGCTGATGTATCTGCCGTTTGCCTTCGACATGTCGTTTTATGGCTTGTCGCTGTTCATGGTGTTTTACGGGCTCGACTGGATCGCCGGGGTGCCGCCGACGGTGCGGCTGCTGTCGAGCGTCGTCGGTGTCGAAAAGACCGGCATCATGGTCGCCTGGATCACCGTGATCCATCAGATCGGCGGCGCCGCGGCCGCGTTCCTCGGCGGGCTGTTGCGGATCTCGTTCGGCAGCTATATCGAAGCCTTCATGCTGGCGGGCCTCATGTGCATCGGCGCGGCGTTGATGGTGCTGTTCATCGGCGCCGGCCGAAAGGGTCGCGAACCGATCGAGGCCAAACCCGGCGCGGCCGCGCCCGCCGCGGCGTGAGCCGGGACCGATGCCGACCACGCGTCAACTGATCCACCGCCAGCGCGGCGCCCGATCGCTCGATCTCGCCGCCGACGTGCTGGTTATCGGCGGCGGCCCGGCGGCGTCATGGGCGGCGGTGACTGCCGCCGAAACCGGCGCCCGAATCGTCCTGGTCGACAAGGGTTATCTCGGCACCAGCGGCGCGACCGCGCCCGCCAATACCGGCACCTGGTTCGTCCCGCCCGGCGTGGCGCGCTCCGCCGCGATCGAGCGGCGGCAGAAGCTGACCGGCGGCCTCGCCGATCCGCGCTGGGTCGATCGCACGCTCGAGACCGCGTGGGAACGGCTGCATGCGATGGCTGGATGGGGCTACAAATTTCCCAATGACGACGAGGGCAGGCCTTATCTCGCCAATCTGCGCGGCCCCGACTACATGGCGTTCATGCGGTGCCGGGTGCTGCGCGCCGGCGTCGCGATCCTCGACCACCACCCCGCGCTCGAACTGTTGAGCGACGACGGCGTGATCGCCGGCGCCGCCGGCATCGACCGCCAGCGCGACCGCTCGTGGCGGGTGCGCGCCGGCGCGGTGGTACTGGCGACCGGCGGGTGCGCCTTTGGCGAGCGCATGCTCGGTGCCACCGGGTTGACCGGCGATGGTTACCTGATGGCGGCCGAGGCCGGCGCCGTGTTGTCGGGCATGGAGTTCTCGGCCCAATACGCGCTGGCGCCAAGGCCGAGCGCCCTCAACAAGGGCCTGCCGTTCGCCTGGGCCAGCTTTTTCCGAGAGGACGGAACCAGGCTCGACACCGCCGGCAAGGACCGCCATGTCGTCGTCGCCGGCGCCATGCTCGAAGGACCGGTCTGGGCCCAGTACGACAAGGCATGGCCGGAACTGCAGCCTTGGTTGAGGCAGGGACAGCCGAATTGTTTCCTGCCGCTAGACCGCACCGGGATCGACCCGTTCACCGAACGATTTCCGGTGACGTTGCGCTGCGAGGGCACGGTGCGCGGCGTCGGCGGGATCAAGCTTTCCGGCGACGACTGCTCGACCGGGATTCCCGGACTCTACGCGGCCGGCGACGCGGCCAGCCGCGAGCGCCTGACCGGCGCGGTTACCGGCGGCGGCGGACCGAATTCGTCCTGGGCGATCGCCTCGGGTAATTGGGCGGGACGGGCGGCCGCGAAATTCGCGGCTGAGGCCGGCGGCAGTCTCGGCGATCGTCAGGTGCGCGGGCTTGGGCAGGCCGGGCTGCGCCCCAGCGCCGCCACAAATCAGGACCTGACGCCGGGCGATGTTCTTCAAACCGTGCGCGACGAGTTCCTGCCGCTGCCGCGCAATTTCTTCCGCCGCGCCGCGACCCTGGAGCAATCGCTCGGGCGGCTCGATGCGGCGTGGGCAGAGTTGAGCCGCCATCTGCCGGGCGAGGGCGTCGGCGCGGTCAAGTCGCGCGAGGCGGCGGCGTTGACCGCGACCAGCCGCTGGGCCTACGCCAGCGCCTTGGCCCGGCGGGAGAGCCGCGGCATGCATCGCCGGGTCGACCTGCCCGCCGCCGACCCGGATTTCGTCTGCGCCTTCGAGGCGTCCGGTCTCGACCATATCACCATCACCCGCGCCGACCTCGCGTCTCGGGCGGTCGCGCGATGATCGAGATCGTCTCCGAGCGGCGCTGCATCGCCTGCGACATCTGCGTCAAGGTGTGCCCGGCCAATGTCTTCGATCCGGTGCCGCGGGCGGCGCCGGTGATCGCCCGCCAGGACGATTGCCAGACCTGTTTTCTGTGCGAGATCTATTGTCCCACCGACGCGCTCTATGTCGCTCCCGGGGCGGAGGGACCTACACCGGTCAGCGAGGCCGAGATCGAGGCGGCGGGGCTGTTCGGCAGCTATGCGAGGGCGCTCGGCTGGCGCCGCGGCAAGCCCGGCGGGACCGACAAGGACCCGACCTTTAGGTTGCGTGTCGCGCGCCGCTGACCCGGGCCGGCTCCGCGCGTCGAGAATATCAGGGGGCGGGGCGGCGGGCCGACGGAAACAGGATCGGCTCGGCGCCGCGGGTGACGATCGGCGGAACCGCCGGCGACATCAAGGCGGAGCCGCGGTCGTTGGCGGCGAGGCGTCGTTCGAGCGCCGCGGCCAGGGCGAGGCGAGTCCGCCGCCAGCGCAGCGCGACCGTCTGCCACCGGCTTGGCCGCACGTGGCAGACAACCACGATGTCGCGGGTCCCGATCTGGATCGCGTAACCCGGAACCATCCGAAACGATATGACCTCCCGCCCGTTGATCACGCGGTAGCGGAAATCGGTCAGATGCCGCGCCCGCTGCTCGCCGGCCCAACGCCACAACGCGGCCGGGTCGCGCACCGACAGGCGCATCCACTTGGTTCGGGTCATCCGGGTCCGCTCCAACCCCGCGGGCAGCGCGCGAGGACAGCGGGATCATTCAGGAAATTGTTTAACCGAACCTTGCGGCATCAAAGGCGGCATCAAAGATTGATCTCCGGCTGCACCGTCGCGGCGAAAGACGGGCGCCGGGCGATTTCGTCGAGGAAGGCGGAAAGGCGCGGATGGTTGGGACGCCAATCCCATACCTTGTGCCGGCGAGCGCAGTTTTCGAGCGCCGCGCCGAGCACGATCTGGGCGGCGTCGAGCGGCCCGGCATAGGCGCCGGCGGCCAGTTCCGCCTCGAGCCGGTCGGCGACGCGATCGGCGCGGCTCCGTTCCAGCGCGAGCACGCCCGGCGTGCTCTGGCCGAAGCGCAGTTCGCGGTTCCACACGCTGATGCCGTCGAGAAAGGCGATCGCCCCGCCGACCCGCGACAAGGTCTTCCACCGGTCCGACCCGTCCATCGGCAACAATTTGCGGCCGCCGTGCATTGTATCGAGATACATCAGCACCAAGAGGCTCTCGTTGAGGATCGTGCCGTCGTCGAGTTCCAGGGTCGGCACCTTGCCGCCGGGATTGAACGGCAACAGCGACGAATTCGGGTCGCGCAAGGTGACCTCCTCCTCGGGAATCGCGCGATCGAGCCCGGTTTCGCGCAACACCACCCGCGCGATCCGCGCATAGGGCGAGCCCGCGGCGTAGAACAGCTTCATTGCCCAGCCTCCCTTGCAATCATCTGTCATCCCGGCGAAAGCCGGGACCCATCGTGCCGCAAGTGGCGGCATGGCGGATTTTTCCTCATGAGGTCCGGTGCTATTTTGTTCAAGCATGGTGCGGCTGCGCAATGGGTCCCGGCTTTCGCCGGGACGACACGGAGGGATCATGACCTGGGATATCCTGATTCGCGGCGGGACCGTGATCGATGGTAGCGGCGGGCCGGGCGCGGTCGGCGATGTCGCGATCGCCGATGGCCGGATCGCCGCTCTCGGCCCGTCGCTGTCGGGCGCCGCCGCTCGGGTCATCGACACGGCGGGCCTCGCCGTGACGCCGGGCTTTATCGACATCAAGACCCATTCCGATTTCACCCTGCCGATCAACCCCAAGGCGGAAAGCAAGGTGCGCCAGGGCGTCACCACCGAGATCATCGGCCATTGCGGCTTCTCGGTGGCGCCGGTATTGCCGGGGAAGACGCAATTGCTGGCGGATTATCTCAGCGGCGGAGCGCCGTGGCTGCCGTTCCGAGAGATCGGCTTTCCCGAATATCTCGATACCTTTCCGGCGGTCGCGGTCAACGCCGGGATGCTGGTTGGCCACAATACGCTGAGGCTGATGGTGATGGGGCTCGAAGATCGCGCCCCCACCAGGGCGGAGCTCGAGCAGATGACCGCGCTGTTGGAGGAGGGGTTGCGCGCCGGCGCGCTGGGCATGTCGTCGGGCCTGTTCACCCCGCCGGGCAGCTTCGCCGCGCCCGAGGAACTGCTCGCGCTGTGCGCGGTGCTCAAGCGGCACAACGCCGCCTATTTCACCCATCTCCGCGACGAATCGAACCGGGTCATGGAGGCGGTCGAGGAGGCGATCGCGGTCGCCCGCGCCTGCGGCATCCATGTCGAGATCGTGCATCTGAAATGCTCGGGCGTCGACAATTGGAGCAAGGCGGCCGCGATCCTCGCGCGGATCGACCAGGCGCGCGGCGAAGGCTGCGACATCGATTGCGACGCCTACCCCTACGCCGCGGGCGCCAACCCTCTAAAGAACCTGCTGCCGCCCTGGGTGCAGATCGGCGGCAACGAAGCGATGCTGGCGCGGCTCGCATTGCCCGAAACCCGCGCGCGGATCGAGGCCGAGCTGGCCGATCACGGGCTCAACAATTGGGGCCGCATCCCGTCCTGGGAGGCGGTGCGGGTGTCGATCTCGCCCCGCCGGCCGGAGACAGCGGGGCAGACCGTCGCGGCGCTCGCCAAGGCGCGGGGGTGCGATCCGATCGACCAGGTCTGCGACCATTTGATCGAAGACAACGGCGCGACCCGGGTCTTGATCACGTCGATCTCCGAAGACGACATCCGCGCGATCGTGCGCTCGCCGACCGCGCTGGTCGGGTCCGACGGCAATTGCGTCGCCGATTACGGCGTGGTCGCCCAGGGCATGCCGCACCCGCGCTTTTATGGGACCTTCCCGCGCATCATCGGCCAGTACGTGCACGAGCAGCGGCTATTGCCGCTGGAGGCGGCGATCCACAAGATGACCGGCGCCACCGCCCGGGCGTTGAAGCTCAAGGACCGCGGCCTGCTGGCACCGGGGTATCGCGCCGATGTCGCGATCTTCGACCCGGCCGATTTCCGCGACGAGGCGAGCTACGCCGACCCGCATCGCTATCCCAGCGGCACCCGGACCAGCGTCATCGTCAACGGGATCGTTGTCGTCGACAACACCGTCCACACCGGCGCCACGCCGGGGATGGTGTTGCGGCGCGATGCCGACGGACGCGTCGGATAGGCGCGCGCTCGTCTTGATGGGGTGGCGTGCGACGGCGGCCCTGGACAGGCCGAAGCCAGTTCCTCTATAAGCGCCCGTCGCTGGTGCGCCCAGGTAGCTCAGTTGGTAGAGCAACGGACTGAAAATCCGTGTGTCGGTGGTTCAACTCCGCCCCTGGGCACCACTTTTCTCGACCGACCAATCATCTCAAGAAGGTAGGCCTTTCCAGCGTGTTGCGGTTATCCGACTGTGCTACGAGATTGCGCAACAATGCTATACGGGCTCGTCCGTCCGATGAAGCGGCCCGGTTCTTCCATCCCGCGGTTCGTGCAGCGCATCCTCGCTGACGTGAGACCCCGCGCGGTTGGCAGAACCCTCGACATCCCGCTCGGAAATGCGCGTACTGCCATCAAGATTACCGCGAAGACGGACACCGTTCGGTTCTCGCTCCGGTCGCGCGATCCGGCCGAAACAAAGATCGGGCAGGGGCGTGCCACCACTCATCTTGAGACCGTCTGGCAGGGGTTTCGCAGAGCCGCGCCGGTGTTCTTGACGAACCGCGATGCGCCTGCCCTGACCGGTCAACTGTATCGTGCCTGGGCTGAGGGCCGCCGGGAGAGCGACCTTGCCGCAACGTTCAATCCCGATCATCGAGCGATGCCGAAATGCTAGAGCATCTGAAGGAAAACAACAGGAGCTGGGCCCAGAGGAGGGTCGCCGCCGATCCTGAGTTCTTTAAGCGGCTGGAGGGCCAACAGGCCCCGACCTATCTCTGGATCGGCTGTTCGGATAGCCGCGTTCCAGCCAATGAGATCGTTGGCCTGGAGCCAGGCGAGCTGTTCGTGCATCGAAACGTGGCCAATCTCGCCCCGCCGCAGGATGCTAATTATCTCTCGGTGCTGCAGTTTGCGGTCGATGTGCTGAGGGTGCGGCACATCATGGTGGTGGGGCATTATGGCTGTGGTGGCGTGGCCGCCGCGATTGACGGCAAGCGTCGTGGCCTCGTCGATCATTGGCTGCATCCCATCCGCGAGACGCGCCAAGCCCACTTCCGCGAGCTTGACGCGATTGAGGACCCGGGTGCGCGTCTGAACCGGCTTGCCGAACTGAACGTGATGCGACAAGTGCGAAACGTCGCCTCCGACGTGTTCGTGCAGGACGCCTGGGCACGGGGGCAGTCGCTGTGTGTGCACGGCTGGGTATATTCAATTGCAAACGGTCTGATCATTGATCTCAACGTGACCATCTGCGGTCTCGGCCCGTGACGATCCGCGATGAAGCCCGTCCTCGCGCCGGCACCCGATCGCCGATCGTCAAACACCACCACGGCCGCAGTCCGCCAAGCCGATAGGCCGGCGCTGATCGGCGGCGGCCGCGGCGGGAAATCTTGTCAGAAATTGCGCTGGGCGATCAGTTCGGCCGGCATCTCCCGCTGGCGCAGGTACTGCGCCAGAATGTGCATCAGCGATTGGTGCACATCCTCGACCACCCCGTAATTCGCCGCCTGCACATGCAGGTTCAAATCGGCGAGCGCGGCGCTGCGGCCGCCCTCGAACCCGGTCAGCGCGATCGACGTGACCTGGTTGGCGCGCGCCCATGCGACCGCGCGGACGATGTTTTCGGAATTTCCCGAGGCGCTGATCGTCATCAGCACGTCGCCGGGCCGGGCCAGTGTCCGCAGCTGATAGGCGAACACCTCGTCATAGGCGATGTCGTTGGCGATCGCGGTGATCAGTTCGAGATGCGACGACAGGCTGCTGACCCTCGGCCGCAGCGCGGTGTCGGTCTGGATGCCCTTTAGAAAATCGCACAGCAGGTGGTTGGCGATCGCGGCCGATCCGCCATTGCCGCAGCAAAACACGGTGGCGCCCGCGGCGATCGCCGCGCCGATCAGGTCGGCGGCGCGGATCACCGCCTGCTCGTCGATCTTGCGCCAGGCCGCGATGACCTCGTCGCGGTAGGCGGCGAGGTAGCCGCCGGCATCGGCGTACGGCTTTTGTGGAAATGACATCGGCACCCGCTTCCCCCTCTCGCCCAAACCAGGGCGGGCCGTCGGCGCCGATTCTTCTATTGCCCGGGCGCTCGGCGCAACCTATTCCTCGCCCCGCCCCTGGCACCCGATGGGGTGCGCGAGGGCCGGGGGGTGAGGCCGGGAACCAGGATCATGCGGATCGCAGCGGCCGCCGCTCTCGCTCTGTTGATCGCGACCGCTTCATTGCCGGCGGCGGCGAGCGGGGACTGGACCGAGGCTCAATCGGTTGTCGAGGTGACGACCGATTATCTATTCTCGCCGCGCCATCTCCGATTCCGCCGCGGCGTCGCCTATCGGCTGCAGCTGGAAAACCGGGGCGCCGAGATGCACCAGTTCAGTGCGCCCGAGTTCTTCAAATCGGTCGAATTGGGCAATCCCGAGGTGTTGAACCGCGACCGCACCGAGATCGTGCTGCGGCCTGGCGAGCGAAAGCTCCTGTTGTTCCGGGCGCGCGAGGCCGGCCGGTTTCGCCTGATCTGCCCTGACCATGACTGGACCGGAATGATCGCCGACATCACGGTCGAATGAGCTTGGATTGCCTCCAAGCCGCGAGCGTTGCCGGTCGCTTTCAATCCGGTAGAATGCCGCCCGGTACCCCGAAAAAGGCGTTCGATACGTGGATTGTCGTGAGCATCGCCCGGCCGCGCGCGAGCCAGCCTCGCGCGCCCGGTGGAGGGAGCGACCCGGCGCGGCGGCCCGCTTGGCCGCGGTGGTCGCCATCGTGCTGGCGGCCGGGCTTGGCGCGGCGGCGGCGCAGACCGTTCCGACCGAGGCGGCCAACCCGCCCAAGACCGAGGAGGCGGAGTCGCTGAAGATCGACGGCTTCCGGTCCGTCCGGTGGGGCATGACCGCCACCGACGTGAAAGCCGCGATCCGCAAGGATTTCAACATCGCGCCGGAAAAAGTGACGACCGAGGAAAACGCCAGCGAGCGCACTACGGTGCTGTCGGTCACGGTCGGCGATTTGATCGACGGCGCCGGAAAGGCGCGCATTTCCTATATCCTCGGCCACACCACCAAAAAACTGATCCAGGTCAACATCACCTGGGGCAGCCCGGTCGACCCCCAGGTCAAGGCGAACCAAATCGTCGCCGGCGCGAACCAGCTGCGGACCTTGTTCCTCGGCTCGGGCTATCAGCCCGATACGATCACCAGCAACCTGCCGACGACCGACGGGTCGATCGTCGTGTTCCAGGGGCAGGATGCGGAAAAGCACACGACCCTGCTGCGGCTATTGAACGGGTCGGTGCGGACGCCCGCGAAAGCCGGCAAGCCGGAGACGACGACGCCGACGGTCGCGCTATTGCTGTCGTACATCCTCGATGCCCGCAATCCCGATATCTTCCGGCTGAAAAAGGGACAGTTTTGAGAGGCCCGACCGATGATCAGCCGGCAGTCCCGCCGGTAGGCCGCGGGGCGTCGGAACGGTCTACTTCGGCTTGACCTTGGTCAAATTCGACTCGATGGTCGCGATCCAGCGCTTTTGGCTGGGTGACAGATACCCGGCCGCGTCGAGCCGCCGGAGAATTTTCAGCGCCTCGTTATAGTTCTCCACCGGTGTGTCGCCGGCGATCGCGACCCGCCACAGGCTCAGCACCAGATCGGTTTGCCATTGCGCGTTGCCCGGGTCCTTTTGCGCCAGCGACCGGGCGATCACCAGATCCTCTCGGTAGAGGGCGAGCGCGCCGGCGGTATCGCCTTTCGCCTGCAATACGTCGGCGATCCGCTCGTCGCTGATCGAGAGATCGCGCTGCCATAGGGTATTGCCGGGGTCCTGCCGGGCCAGGTTCTTGATGATATCGAGGCCCTCGCGATAGGCGGCGAGCGCGCCGTCGAGATTGTCCTGCGCCTTGAGCACGTCGCCGATCTTGTTCTGGCTGACCGAGATGTCGCGCTGCAATTGCGTATTGCGAGGGTCCTTCTGGGCCAAGGTCTTGCGGATGGCCAGGGCTTCGCGGTGGATCGATAACGCGCCGGGGAGATCGCCCTGCGCCTTCAGCACCTCGCCGATCTTCTCGTCGCTGACCGAGAGATCGCGCTGCCACTGCGCGTTGGCCGAATTCTTCTCGGTCAGCTTCTTGCGGATCGCCAGGCTGTCGCGATACGAGACCAGCGCGGCCTCCAGATCGCCCTGGATCTGAACGATGTCGCCGATCTCCTCGTGGCTGACCGAGAGATCGCGCTGCCATTGCGTGTCTTCCGGGTTTTTCTGGGTCAGCGCCACGCGGATGGCCAGGCTGCTGCGATAGGAGGCGAGCGCGCCGTTGAAATCGCCCTGCGCCTTGAGCACGTCGCCGACCTTCTCGTGCGCGACCGATAATTCGCGCTGAAAATCGGTGCTGTCGGGGGCGGGCTTCAGCAGGTCCAGCAGAATGTCCCGCGACTTGGTCGTCGCCTCGAAGGCTCCGGCGGTATCGCCGAGCGCGAGCAATGTGTTCGATGTCTCCATCAGCGCCGCCGCCTGGCTGCGGCGCAATCGCGGCGAGGTCTCGCCGCCGGCCGAAAGCTCGTCCTGCAGCTTGCGCGCCTGATCGAGGATCTCCTTGATCACCGGCGCCGGGACCCCGGAATTGCGGTATTTCTGCACCACGTTGAAGATCAGCGAGTTGGCGGTCCCGGTGGCGAGATCGATGCTGTGCTGCGCTCGCGTGCGCTGCGCCTCGGCTTCCTTTTTCTGGCTCTCGGCCAGCGCGCGCTGCTCCTCGGCCTCCTTCTGCTGCGACACGGCCAGGGCGCGCTGGGTCTCGGCTTCCTTTTTTTGGCTCTCGGCCAGGGCGCGCTGGGTCTCGGCCTCCTTTCTCTGGGCCTCGGCGACAGTACGCTGCGCTTCCGCCTCGGTCCTCTGCGCCTCCGCCATGCGCCATTGCCATCCGGCGACACCGGCGAGCGCCAGCGCGAAGACGAGGCCCGCCGCGGTCGCCGCGAAAATCCGCTGCGCGCGGTGGCGCTCGTGCAGCAGGGTCGCCTCGCGCGACTTGGCTTCGGCCTCGGTCTGGCGCAGCCGGCGGCTGTCGCGGCTGTGCCGGATCACCCCGGTCAGCACATCGTGAATGATCTCGACGCGCGACACGTCGAGCCGTTCCTCGATGCGCAACAAGCGGCGGCGCACGAGTTCGTCGAGCGCCGCGATCGGCACGTTCTTGGTCGCTAGCACCCGGTGCGCGCGCTCCAGGCTGATGCTCTCGCGGTATCCCGAATCGCTCAGCAGTTCGTCCTCGACGAATTCCCGCAGCGCGGCGGGCTGGTCGGCGAGAACTCCGTCGTAGAACGAGGCGATGATGTCCTCGCGGCTGCCGACCAGCAGGTCCCGGGTGATGCGGTCGAGGCCGCGGGCGATGCGCCGTTCGTTGAGCTCGCGGCAGACTAGGCTCAACAGCGACGGCTCGATCTCGAACTCGGTGGCGGCGTCGCCGCTGCCAAACGCGTCTTCGGGATTGGCGCGGCCGATAAAGCGGATGATCTCCTCGGCGATGTCGCGGTCGACCAGTTCCGGCGCCGGCTTGGTCACGGCGTCGAGCCCCTGCCGTCCGGACATCCGGCGCAGGCGAAAGCGGTTGCGGCCGATCGACGGGGCCCGCGCCCGCAACGCCTCGAGCTGGGCCAGGAAGTCCTCGCGCAAGGTCAGCACGATGCGGTAGTCGCGGCGGTCGAACAGATAGGTGTCGATCAAGTCGGGGTCGGCCTCGATCGCCCGGCCGATCGCCTCCGGCGGCCGGTTCTCGATCAATTCTGCCAGCTCGCCGAGAAACGCCTGACTGGCGCTTCGGCTCGCCTCGCGTGCGAGGCCGAGGGTGAACATCTCCTCGAACTGGTCGAACACCAGCACCGGTATCAGGTTCTTGCCGTCGGCGCCGACCAGCGTGCGCTCGGCCCGGTGGAAATATCCCCACAGGCTGTCCTCGACGCCGATCGGCGTCGACTCGGTGACCCCGGCGGCGGCGAACTCGCGCTCGATCGTCGCCTTGACCTGGGCGGCCGGCTCGGCGGCGCCGACCGCGTAGTCGAGCCGGATCAGGATCGGCAGGAACCCGGCGGCGCGCAGGCGAGGAAACAACCCGGCCTGCAGCAACGAGGTCTTGCCCAGGCCTGATTGCCCGAACAACAGGGTGACCGGGTCGCGCCTCACCCGGATCGACAATTCCTCGGCTTCGCTGTCGCGGCCGAAGAAGAATCGGCTCAGCGCCTCGGAAAACGCGTCGAGCCCGGGCCAAGGCCGCGCCTCGCTGGTTGGCCGCGCGGCCGGGGCGTCGGCGATCGTCACCGCCGGCCCCCGAGCCGCCTCAGATGCTCGATGAATTCCGGCGTCGGCCGTCCATCGGGCAGGGTGGTGATGTGCACCTCCTGAAAGCGCTGCGGCAGGGTGGTGAAATTCGCCGTGTCGTCGATCGCGACCGGCATGATGAACGGCACGCCGGAATGGATATCGAGGTCGCGGTCGAGCGCGTAGCGCCACTCGCGCCGGAAGAACCCCTCGGTGCGCGCCTCGGTCTGGCGCGACAGCACCGGCAGGAACAGTGAGCATTGGCGGATGTAGTCGTGGATCTTTTGGTCGAAGGTATCGCCGCCGGCGAGCCGGTCCATGTCGAACCACACGGTCAGGCCGGCTTCGTCGAGGCCGCTCTTCAACGTCCGCACCGCCTCGATGTCCTCGCGCGCATAGCTGATGAAGATCGCGCCGGCGGGCATGTCGCGCGGCGGCGGCACCCATTGCGCGGCGTCTTCGCTCCCGCTATCGGCGGCGCCGTGCCGTTCGCGCCAACGCTGCCACAACGTGTCGACGAACTCGCTGGCGGCGCCTTCGAAGATCTGGGTCTGCGGGCTGAAATCGGCCAGGAACGCCATCAAATGCGGGTCCTTGCCGCTGCGATCGTCGGCGAGGATTTCGACGACGTCGCGCGGGTTCGACAGGCGCCGCCGCTTGGCCGTGCGCAAAAACATGCGCACGACCCAGTCGGGGAAATTGCCGCCGATCATCAGCAGGTGGTTGTTTTCGAGCGCGGCCAGCAACCGCGACGGCCCGAGGCTCTCCGATTGCAGCGCCGACAGCCATTCGAGCAGATCGTCGTCGGAGATCACGAATGCCGGCGTCGCCGACAATTTGCCGAGCAGGTAATACACCGTCGGCCGGGCCAGTTCGCCCTTGCCGCTCTCGATATCGTTGACGTTGTTGGGAGCGTAGGTGATGCCCTGGGCGCGGGGCGCGCCGCCGAACCTCACCTGGTTGATCGCGTTTTCCAGCAGCGGGTCGAATCCTGTCGTCACGAACAGGTTGAATTGGCGGATTTCGGCGAGCTGGCGCAATACTTTCGGCGGCTCGAACTGTGCCTTCTGCACGATATCGAGAATGGTCGGGTAGAGCCGCTCGCGCCGCCGGCTGCGCCGCAGATAGGTCGACACCACCGCGTTGAGGGTCAGCGGGTCGGGCAGATCGTCGGTCGGCAAGGTCAGCCGCGCGACCAGTTGTTCGGCGACGTAGACGTCGAGCGGCAGCTGTCGCCCGTCGATCTCGATCGGGTAGGAAGACGGGCCGATGATCGGGATCACGCGCTGCTCGTCGATATAGGCGAGCATCTCGTCCCAGATGCCTTCGTCCCATAACGGGGCACCCGTCGCCGCGGCACCCGTCAAAGCCATCGTCCGATCTCCTCGATCGCTCGCCTCGGCAACACCATCGCGATCTATTCTATCGCCGGTGGCCTGAGATGAGCAAAGCCAGCGATCATCGCGTCTTTGGCAACGTCACCCCGGCGGCACGCTCGAAATGGCGGAAGATCGTCGTGATGTCGTCGGATTTGGCGCCCTCGGCCATCGCCACCTGATATATCCCCCGCACCGCGGCGCCGAGCGGGGTGGCGATGCCGAGCGCGGCGGCCTCCTCGGCGAAGGCGCCGAGGTCCTTGTCGGTGATGTACATGCCACCGCCGTAATCGAAGCCGCGGGTCAATACGTGGTCGGGGATCTTGGTCAATGTGGCGCTGTTCTGGCCGGTGCCGGCGTTGATCACCGCCAGCATCTGCTCGGGGTCGAGCCCGGCCTTGGCGCCGAGCACCATCGCCTCCGCCGCGATCGCGAGGTTGGCGGCCGACAGCATGTTGTTCAGCAATTTCATGACCTGGGCCATGCCGAGCTTGGTGCCGAGATAGACGATCGTCGTCGCATAGGCGCGCAGGAACGGCTCCGCCGTGTTGAAGGCGCTCTGGGGTCCCGAGGCCATCACCGTCAAGCTGCCGGCGCGGGCGCGCGGCACGCCGCCGGTCATCGGCGCGTCGAGCGTCTCGATCCCGCGCTCGGCCATCGCGGCGGCCAGTTCCAGCACCAGGGCCGAGCCGGTGGTGCCGGTGTGGATGTAGGTTTTGAACCGGCCGCCGCTTATCGCCCCGCCGGTTATCGCGCCATCGGGGCCGAGCAGGGCCTGGCGGTGCGAGTCGATCGACGGCAGGCAGGCGAGGATGATGTCGGCCCGCCCGGCGGCGTCCGCCGCCGAGGCGGCGATTCCGACGGCAGCGGGCAATCCGGCCACTGCCGCGGCACGCGGGTCGAACACGACGATCGGCAATCCGGCGGCGGCGATGCGCTCGGCCATCGGCCGGCCGATCGCGCCGAGGCCGAGAATTCCGATCGTCTGTCCCGCCGCGTTCGGTCCCGCAAGGTTCGGTCCCGCTGGTCCGGTCATGTTGCCCCTCCCGTTGCCGCTCCCTATCATCGCCTCGCGGAGAACTGCCGAGCAAGGAGGCCATCGTGGAAAAGCGGCGCAGCATCGATGTCGCGGGCGCGCGGCATGTCAACCCGATCCCGAGCGCGTCGCGGCGCGGGCCGTTCGTGGTCTCGGGCGCGATTTCCGGCGCCGATCCCGCGACCGGCAAGGTGCCCGAGGACCTCGACGCCCAATGCGCCGCGATGTTCGCCAATGTGCGTCGGGTGATCGAGACCGCCGGCGGCACGCCCGACGACATCGTCAAGATGAACATGTGGATCACCGACCGGGCGTTGCGGCCGATCGTCAATAAATACTGGGTCGAGATGTTCCCCGATCCGCATTCGCGGCCCGCTCGCCACACGATCGCGAGCGGCGACTTCACCCCGCCGATGCAAATCCAGTGCGACCTGTTCGCCGTGATCGGGGATTAGGAGCAGCCGATGAAGATCAAAGACATCCGCACTACCGCGCTGGCCTACCCATGCGATCCGCCCTATGGCAGCGCCGGCGGCATGCAGTCGCGCCGCGGCGCGCTGCTGGTCGAGGTCGAGACCGATGACGGCATCGTCGGGATCGGCGAGGCCGGGATCGGAGGCGGCGTCACCGCGACGGTCATCGAACGCGATCTGAAGCCCATGTTGCTGGGCGAGGACCCGCTGCTGATCGAGGGGTTGTGGCAAAAGATGTTCGCGCGCACGCGGCAATATGGGCGACGCGGCATCGTCATGAACGCGATCAGCGGCATCGACATCGCGCTGTGGGACATCGCCGGCAAGGTCGCCAAGATGCCGGTCTATCGCCTGCTCGGCGCCTGCCGCGACAAGGTCGAGGCCTATGCCAGCGGTGGGTTCTATTCGCCCGGCAAATCGGTCGCCGACCTCGCCGGCGAGGCCGAGGGCTACCGCGCCCGCGGCTTCAAGGGCATGAAGATGAAGATCGGCCGCAACCCGTCGACGCAAACCCATCTGCGTCACCTGGCCGCCAATTCGACCCTGTGCTAGGTCGATCCCGAGGAGGACATCGCCCGGGTCGCCGCGGTTCGCGAGGCATTGGGTCCGCGGGGGAAACTGATGGTCGACGTCAACTGCGCATGGAGCCCGGCGTTGGCGATCGAGATGGGCCACGCGCTCGAACCCTACAGGCTCTACTGGATCGAGGAGCCGGTCGCGACCGACGATATCGACGGCAGCGCCCGGGTCGCCGACGCGCTGGCGACGCCGATCGCCGGCTACGAGACCGAGATCGGGCTCTACGGCTTTCGCGAATTGATCACCCGCGGCGCGGTCGACATCGTGCAGCCCGATCTGGCCTGGACCGGCGGGTTTTCCGAGGGCAAGCGCATCGCCGCCTTGGCCCAGGCGCATCACCGCATGGTCGCGCCGCACGCCTTCGGCGGCGCGGTGCTGCTGATGGCTTCGCTGCACTACGCCGCGTCGATCCCGAACGCGCTGGTGCTCGAATTCGACCAGAACCCGAACGGGCTGCGCGACGAACTGGTGAAGGAGCCGGTCCAGGCCGACCGTGACGGCATGATCGCCTTGCCCGAGCGCCCCGGCCTCGGCATCGAGCTCGACCGCGCCGCGATCGACCGCTACCGCGTGGGATGACGTCAAAATCGTCTGTTATTCCGAGGAAATTCTCTGTCATTCCGGGGCGGCCCGCGGGGCCGAGCCCGGAACCCATGAACACGAACGGTGGGCGTGCATTGCGTCGGCGCGATGCTTGTGGAAGGCGGGGTTCATGGGTTCCGGGCTCACCGCTGCGCGTTGCTCCGGAATGACGGGATAATGGGAAGCGTGTTCCGTTGCCGTACTGCGTCTATCTCTTGGCGAGCCGTAAATACGGAACCCTGTATCTTGGGGTAACAAGCGATTTCGTCCGGCGTGTCTACGAGCATAAAGCAAAGCAGTGCCGGGATTTACCAAAAAGCACGGCGTCGATCGCTTGGTCTAGTTTGAATGCCATGACGATCCCGTAGCGGCAATCGCCAGAGAAAAGGCGCTCAAGAAGTGGCGGCGAGACTGGAAGATTCGCCTGATCGAGGAGGTCAATCCCGACTGGCACGATCAGTTTCCGGGAATTGCGCGATGAACCTTACGGGGTCGTTCCGGGTTCACTGCTGCGCGGTTTGCCCCATGGCGGGAATGAGGGAATGACGCAACCGCTCTACACGATCGGCTATGAAAAGGCGCGGCAGGGGGATGTCGTCGCCGCGCTGGCGGCGGCCGGGGTCGCGACCCTGATCGACGTGCGGGATCGGCCGATATCGCGCCGGCCGGGGTTTTCCAAGAACCAGCTCGCCGCCGCGATCGAGGCGGCGGGCATGAAGTATGTGCTGCTGCGGCCGCTCGGCACCCCGCCCGAGGGGCGAGAGGCCGGAAGGCGACGCGAATGGGAGCGGTTCTGGGGGATCGTCGAGCACAAGCTCGCCACCGCGGAGGCCGAATTGGCCCTGCAGCGGGCGGCCGCGATCGCCGCCGAGGGTCCCAGTTGCCTGATCTGCTACGAGGCCGATTGGCGCACCTGCCATCGTCTCCGCGTCGCCGAGATCCTCGCCGAGCGGCACGGCTTCACGGTGCGTCATCTGGCGGTCGACGCTGCCGCTTGAGCTGGCCGCGCTGCGATTTCTCGCCCAATCGGCGCTCGCGCGAGGCCAGCGTAGGGCGGGTCGGCCGCCGCGGCCGCGGCGGTTCGACGGCGCGGCGGATCAGCGCGACCAGCCGGTCGCGCGCATCCTGGCGGTTGCGTTCCTGCGAGCGAAAGCGCTGCGCGGTGATCACCAATACGCCGTCGCTTGTCACCCGGCTGCCGCCGAGCCGTTCGAGCCGCGCCCTGACCGGCTCGGACAATGACGGAGAGCGGCGTGCGTCGAACCGCAATTGTACCGCGCTCGACACCTTGTTGACGTTTTGCCCGCCCGGCCCCGAGGCGCGGATAAAGCTCTCCTCGATCTCGCTTTCGTCGAGCGCGAGGCGGCCGTCGATCGGGATCATCTGTCACGCCTGAGTCATATAATGTCGCTATTGCCGGCCGCATGCGTCCCACGGCGTCGTCGCGCGGGCCGCAACCGAGATTAGCACTTCACGCCGCCGGTCATGGTAGTGTAAGCCAGTCCGAGGCACCGCCCGACCGCTGTCCGGCGAGCGCGGGGGTGCGAGCACGATTTATCTAGGGAGCGAACATGCCCAGAGTCAGTTTTGCAGCGCCGACGACGGTCGACGAAGCCGTCAGTGTTTTGGCGGGCGCCTCTGGTTTGGCGAAGGTTTTGTCCGGGGGAACCGACCTGCTGGTGCAGTTGCGGTCAGGGCGCGTTCGCCCCGATCTGATCGTCGACACCAAGCGGATTCCTGGCTTGATCGGCATCCGCGAGGAGGCCGATCGCTGGGTCATCGGGGCGGCCACGCCCGGCGTGATGATGAGCGATCACAAGGCGCTCGAGCACGCCTATCCCGGCATCGTCGAGGGGGTCGATCTTATCGGCTCGACCCAGATCCAGGGCCGTGCCTCGCTCGCCGGCAATCTGTGCAACGCCTCGCCGGCGGCCGATAGCGTGCCGGCGGTGATCTGCGCTCGGGCGACCTGCGTCATCGCCGGGCCGGGCGGCAGCCGGCGCGAGATTCCGGTCGAGGCGGTCTGCACCGGGCCGGGGCGGACCTCGCTCGCCAAGGGCGAATTCCTGATCGAGTTCCACCTGCCCAAGCCCAAGCCGCACCAGAGCGATGCCTATCTGCGCTTCATTCCGCGCACCGAGATGGACATCGCCGTCGTCGGCTGCGGGGTCAACGTGACCCTCGATGCCGGCGGCACCTGCACCGACGCGCGGGTCGTGCTCGGCGCGGTCGCGCCGACCACCGTGATCGTCGACGACGCGGCGAAAGCCCTGATCGGCCACAAGCTCGACGCCGCCACATTGGCGGCGCTCGATGCCGCCGCGCAGAAGGCGTGCAAGCCGATCACCGACAAGCGCGGCACGATCGAGTACCGCACCAAGATCGCCGGCGTGCTCGCGCGGCGCACCGCCGCCATCGCCTTCGAGCGCGCCGCCGCGCGCTGATTTGCCGACCGGCGCGCCGCCGCGCGCCTGTTCTGATTGGATTCCGGGAGACTGCCCCATGAGCAAGCATCACGTATCGACCACGATCAACGGCGAGCCGACCGAGTTTCTGTGCGAGGCGCAGCAAACCCTGCTCGACGTGCTCCGCGACGAACTCGGTCTGACCGGCAGCAAGGAGGGCTGCAGCTCCGGCGATTGCGGCGCCTGCAGCGTCATCGTCGACGGCAATGTCATGTGTTCGTGCCTGTTCCTCGGGGTCGAAGCCGAGGGTCATTCGATCACGACCATCGAGGGCATCGCCCAGGGCGACCACCTGCATCCGGTTCAGCAGAAATTTCTCGAGCATGCCGCGCTGCAATGCGGGTTTTGCACGCCGGGCCTGATCGTCGCGGCCAAGGCCCTGCTCGACACCAACCTGAACCCGACCGAGGAAGAGACGCGCTATTGGCTCGCCGGCAATCTGTGCCGCTGCACCGGTTACGACAAGGTGATCCGCGCGGTTCTCGACGCCGCCGCCGTAATGCGCGGGGAGGCGTCTGCATGAGCTATCTCGATAAGGCGACACTGAAAATCGTCGGCTCCCGTCCGATCCGCCCGGACGGCGTCGACAAGGTCACCGGCCGCGCCAATTTCGGCGCCGACATGGTGATGCCCGGGATGCTGTGGGGCCGGGTCAAGCGCAGCCCGCATGCGCATGCCCGTATCGTGTCGGTCAATACCGATAAGGCGCGGGCCCTGCCGGGCGTCAAGGCCGTCGTCACCCGGGCCGACTTCCCGGATGTGGCGCCGGACCGCGCCTTTATCGGCGAAGCGCCGGCGAATTTGCGCGACCTGTCGCGCAATTGCATGGCCAAGGGCAAGGTTCTCTACGAGGGCCACGCGGTCGCCGCGGTGGCCGCCACGTCGAATGAGATCGCCGAGCGGGCGCTCGATCTGATCGAGGTCGAATACGAAGTCCTACCTCATGTGATGGATGTCGAGGCGGCGATGGCGCCGGACGCGCCGGTATTGCACGACGACGTGTTCACGGTCGGCGTCGATCCCAAGCCGACAACGCCGTCCAACATCGCCAAGCGGGTGCGCTTCGCCAAGGGCGATGTCTCGGCCGGGTTCAAGGACGCCGACGTGATCGTCGAGCGGCGCTATACCACCAAGCCGGTTCACCAGGCCTATATCGAGCCGCATGCCTGCGTCGTGTCGGTCGCGGCCGACGGGCAATGCACGATCTGGAGTTCGAGCCAGGGCCAGTTCATGGTCCGCGGCTACACCTCGCGCATCGTCGGCGCCGACATCGCCAATATCCGCGCGATCCCGGCCGAGATCGGCGGCGGCTTCGGCGGCAAGACGATCGTCTATCTCGAACCGGTCGCCTACATGCTGTCAAAGCAATCCGGCCGCCCGGTCAAGATGGTGATGAGCCGCGAGGAGGTGTTCCGCGCCAGCGGGCCGACCTCGGGCGCGGTGATCGAGGTCAAGCTCGGCGCCAAGAAGGATGGCACGATCGTCGCCGCCGAGGCGTTGCTCAAATACCAGGCCGGCGCCTTTCCCGGCTCGCCGGTGAACCAGGGCGCGATGTGCGCGTTCGCCCCGTACGACCTGCCCAATGTCGAGGTCATCGGCTACGACGTGCTCAGCAATCGGCCGAAAACCGCCGCCTATCGGGCGCCGGGCTCGCCGATCGCGGCGTTTGGCGTCGAGAGCTGCATGGACGAATTGGCGCGCGAATTGAAGATCGACCCGCTGTCCTTGCGCGAAAAGAACGGCGCCAAGGAAGGCACCAAGGCCGCGCATGGGCCGACCTGGTCGAATATCGGCTACATGAAGATCCTCGAAGAGGTCCGCGCGAGCGCGCATTACCAGACCAAGCTCGGCCCCAACCAGGGCCGCGGCATCGCGTCGGGCTTCTGGTTCAACGCCGGCGGCGATTCGAGCGCGGCGGTGCACATCAACGAGGACGGCACGATCTCGGCGACCGTGGGCCACCCGGATATCGGCGGCTCGCGCGCCTCGATGGCGATGATGATCGCCGAGGTGCTCGGGGTTCCGTACGGCAAGGTGCGGCCGGTGGTCGGCGACACCACGGCGATCGGTTTCAGCGCCGTGACCGGCGGCAGCCGGGTCACCTTCGCCGGCGGCACCGCGGTGACGCGGGCGGCGGAGAGGGTGGTCGAGGAATTGAAGCGCCGCGCCGCCGTGATTTGGGACATCAGCCCGGACGCGGTCGAGTGGAAGGACGGGCAGGCTTTGCCGGCCGGCGCCAACGCCGGCAGCTTCGAGCCGCTGTCGCTCGACGCGATCGCGGCCAAATCGACCCGCACCGGCGGCCCAATCAGCGCCGAGGTCCAGGTCAACGCGCAGGGTCCGGGTCCCGGGTTCACCACCCATATCTGCGATGTCGAGATCGATCGCGAGACCGGCCACGTCAAGATCCTGCGTTACACCGCGATCCAGGATGTCGGGCGGGCGATCCACCCCGCCTATGTCGAGGGCCAGATGCAGGGCGGCGTGACCCAGGGCATCGGCTGGGCATTGAACGAGGAGTACATCTACGACAAGGATGGCCGCCTCGAAAACCCGGGCTTCCTCGATTACCGCGTGCCGGTTGCTTCCGACATGCCGATGATCGACACCGTCATGGTCGAGGTGCCGAACCCGCGCCACCCGTTCGGCGCGCGCGGCGTCGGCGAGGTGCCGATCGTGCCGCCGATGGCGGCGGTGGCCAACGCGATCGCCGCGGCGATCGGCACCCGCATGCGCGATCTGCCGATGTCGCCGCCCAAGATCAGGGCCGCGCTCGACGCCAACGGGCAGACCCGCGCCGCGGCCGAATAACGAGAAGGGATGTCATTGCGAGCGCGGCGAAGCAATCTCGTGCCGGCGCAGGCTCCCATCGGGATTGCTGCGTCGCTCCGCTTCTCGCGATGACGGCCTTGGATACCAATTCTGTCATGGAGTGAACATCGCATGACCAGCAGCACGGACGGTCTCAAGGTCGTCGGCACCCGCCCCATTCGTCCCGACGGCGTCGACAAGGTCATCGGCCGCGCCACGTTTGGCGCCGACATGGTGATGCCCGGCATGCTGTGGGGCCGGGTCAAGCGCAGCCCGCACGCACATGCCCGCATCGTGTCGATCGACACCTCGAAGGCGGCGGCGCTGCCCGGGGTCAAGGCGGTGGTCACCGCCGCCGACTTCCCCGCGATCCCGTCGGAAGAGGCGTTCGTCGGCGAGGGGCCGATGAATTTCCGCGATCTGTCGCGCAACTGCCTAGCCAACGGCAAGGCGCTCTATGACGGGCACGCGGTGGCCGCGGTCGCGGCGACGAACCAGGCGATCGCCGAGGAAGCGGTCGACCTGATCGAGGTCGTGTACGAGGTGTTGCCACACGTGATCGACGTCGAGGAGGCGATGGCGGACGGCGCGCCGATCCTGCACGACGATCTGTTCACCCAGGGGGTCGAGCCTAAGCCGGCCAAGCCCTCGAACATCGCCAAGCGGATCACCTTCGCCAAGGGCGATATCGAGGCCGGGTTCAAGCAAGCCGAGATCGTGATCGAGCGGCGCTACACGACCCAGCCGGTACACCAGGCCTACATCGAGCCGCATGCCTGCGTCGTCGCGGTCGCGCCCGACGGGCAATGCACCATCTGGAGCTCGAGCCAGGGCCAGTTCATGGTTCGCGCCTATTGCGCCAAACTGCTCGGCATCGACATCGCCAATATCCGCGCGATGCCGGCCGAGATTGGCGGCGGGTTCGGCGGCAAGCCCTTGGTGTATCTCGAGCCGGTGGCGTTGGCGCTGTCGAAGAAATCGGGCCGGCCGGTCAAGATCGTGATGAGCCGCGAGGAAGTGTTCCGCGGCACCGGCCCGGCGGCGGGCGGGGTCATCGAGGTCAAGCTCGGAGCCAAGAAGGACGGCTCGATCGTCGCGGCGCAATTGCTGCTCAAATACCAGGCGGGGGCGTTCCCGGGTTCGCCGGTCGGGCCGGGCTGCATGTGCGGCTTCGCCATGTACGATCTGCCCAATGTCAGCATTGTCGGCTACGACGTCGTGTCGAACCGGCCCAAGGTCGCGGCCTACCGCGCGCCGGGCGCGCCGAATTCGTCATTCGGGGTCGAGAGTTGCGTCGACGAGTTGGCCCGCGAATTGAAGATGGACCCGCTCGCCTTGCGCGAAAAGAACGCCGCCAAGGACGGCACCAAGACCGCGTACGGGCCGACCCTCGTCAACGTCGGCTATCTGCAGACGATCGAGGCCGCCAAGGCCCATCCCAACTACCAGATCAAGCTTGGCCCCAACCAGGGCCGCGGCATCGCCTCGGGCTTCTGGTTCAACATCGGCGGCGAGTCGAGCGCGGCCTGTCACATCAACGAGGACGGCACCGCCACGGTGGTCGAGGGCAACCCCGATATCGGCGGCTCGCGCGCCTCGATGGCGATGATGGCGGCCGAGACCCTCGGTATCCCGTACGAGCGGGTACGCGTGGTCGTCGGCGATACCGCCACGGTCGGCTTTACCTTCCTGACCGGCGGCAGCCGCGTCACCTTCGCCACCGGCATGGCGGTGACCCAGGCGGCGGAAAAAGTCGTCGTCGAGCTCAAGCGGCGCGCCGCGATGATTTGGGACATCAGCCCCGACGCGGTCGAATGGAAGGACGGGCAGGCTTTGCCGGCCGGCGCCAACGCGGGCAATTTCGAGCCGTTGTCGCTTGCCGAGATCGCGATCAAATCGGCGCGCACCGGCGGCCCGATCAGCGCCGAGGTGTCGATCAACGCGCAGGGCGCCGGCCCCGGCTTCGCCACCCATGTCTGCGATGTCGAGATCGACCGCGAGACCGGCCACGTCAAGATATTGCGCTACACCGCGGTGCAGGATGTCGGCCGGGCGATCCACCCGTCCTACGTCGAGGGCCAGATCCAGGGCGGCGTGACCCAGGGTATCGGCTGGGCATTGAACGAGGAATACATCTACGACAAGAACGGGCGGCTCGATAATCCGGGTTTCCTCGATTACCGCGTTCCGGTCGCTTCCGACATGCCGATGATCGACGCGGTCATGGTCGAGGTGCCGAACCCGCGCCACCCGTTCGGCGCGCGCGGCGTCGGCGAGGTGCCGATCGTGCCGCCGATGGCGGCGGTGGCCAACGCGATCGCCGACGCGATCGGCACCCGCATGCGCGATCTGCCGATGTCGCCGCCGAAGATTCGGGCGGCGCTCGACGATCAGGAACCGCCCCGCCTCGCGGCGGAGTAGGTCTCACGCCCGTCATTGCGAGGAGCAACGCGACGAAGCAATCTCGACCGGAGGGGATTCCTCCCTACGAGATTGCTTCGCTGTGCTCGCAATGACAGGCGTAACGGGAAGACTGACATGCCGCATGTCGTGATGACCGGGATCGCCGCCCGCCGCTTTACCGGCGGGCAGACCGAGTTCGATGTCGAGGCTGACACGGTTCACCGCATGATCCGCGAGCTCGACCGCCGCTTTCCCGGCCTCGGGCACCAGATCGACGAGGGCATGGCGGTCGCGATCGACGGCGAGATCTATCAGGACGCCTACATGGAAAAACTGTCGCCCGACAGCGAGGTGTTCCTGATCCCCAAGATCGGCGGGGGCTGATCAGGCACTCCTTGCCCCATTGGCGAGCCAGCCGATAACATTCGGCGGCAACGCCAAGAAATGGGGCGGGGGATGATCTACGACTACATCATCGTCGGGGGCGGGTCGGCCGGGTCGGTGATGGCCAACCGGCTGTCGGCGAAAAGCGGCAATCAGGTGCTGGTCTGCGAGGCCGGGCAGGACACGCCCGACGGCCAGGTGCCGCCCGAGATCCTCGATTCATATCCCGGCACCGCCTATTTCGACCCGCGCTTTCACTGGCAGGACCTCAAGGTCCACACCGAGATCGTCTCGCACAACCGCCCGGAACAGCGGCCGCCCTTGCGCAAGTACGAACAGGCGCGGGTACTGGGCGGCGGTTCGTCGATCAACGGCCAGCTCGCCAATCGCGGGTCGCCGACCGATTACGCCGAATGGGTGTCGCGCGGCGCCGCCGGCTGGGGCTGGGACCAGGTCCTGCCCTATTTCAAGAAGGTCGAGCGGGACATGGATTTCGACGGCCCCTACCACGGCAAGGAGGGGCGCATCCCGGTTCGCCGCATCATGCCCGATCTGTGGAACGGCCACGCCAAGGCGGTCGCCGCCGCGTTCAAGGAGGCCGGGTTCGACTACATCGAAGACCAGAACGCCGAGTTCAAGGACGGCTATTTCCCGATCACGATCTCCAATCTGTACGACCGCCGGGTGTCGGCGGCGATCGGCTATCTCGACAACGGCACGCGCCGCCGCGCCAATCTGACGATCTCGGCCGAGACCCAGGTCGAGGGGTTGCTGTTCGAGGGCGCGCGCTGCGTCGGGGTCAAGGCGCGGGTCAAGGGGCGGGAGACCGAGTTCCGCGCCAACGAGGTCATCGTCTCGTCGGGCGCGATCCATTCGCCGGCGCATCTATTACGCGCCGGGATCGGCCCGGCCGGGCATTTGAGCGATCTCGGCATCGAGGTGCGGGCCAACCTGGCCGGGGTCGGCCAGCGGCTGATGGACCACCCGTCGATCTCGGTGTCGTCGTTCATGAAGCCGGAGGCTCGCCTAAACGGCATCACCCGGCGGCATATCCTCTTGGCGTTGCGCTATTCCTCGGGGATCGGCGGCGCC
>ORMF011802690.1_pt1 | contig 40661 bp, 40 predicted proteins | sample 1779871 | NCBI WGS metagenome assembly ORMF01 (sample SAMEA104232316, study PRJEB22302) | groundwater metagenome | biome: forest; feature: aquifer; material: groundwater | place: USA | collected 2011-08-07 | depth 5.4 m
AGCCACCTAAACAGTCGTCACTATTCTATGTAAGGCCATCATATCTATGCAGCACAATGTCTCTACCTGTCGCCAGCGTCGCACACCACTCATCATCCAGAAAAACCTGCGGAAGTTGGGCTACGGCTGGGAGCCGCAGGACCTGCCCCTCGGGGTCTATTCCATCCGGCGCGCGATGCGGTCCTACGTGCGGCGCTGGATCAACGAGTGGGACCTGATGCGGCTGTACCCGGGGGTCGAGGTCGCCACGGAGGAGCAGGAGCTGCACGCGAGCTACGCGGAGGACGGCGCGCTGGAGCAGCCACCGGAGGGGAGCGAGGGGCAGTCCTATTGGAACACGGTCAGGGACTCGGATGCCGGTCCCCTTTCGTGACCTCGACCCAGATGATGACACCGGCATCGCCGCCTATCTCAAGCTCGCGGACGAGCCGCTTGGGCGGGGCATGCGCGCGGCGCTCTTCTGCGTCAACGCGCGCGGCGAGCCAGCCGCATTCTCATTCAGTCGCATCGATCTGCCGCCCGCGGTTCTTTGGCGGGCCGGCGAGCTGCGGCGGCGCGCGGTGGCTTCACTCTGCAAAATGCTCTTCGGCGCGGTGTCCCAGACGCCGGCCTTGCTGCTCGTCATGGCTGATGAGGTCTCCCCGCGGGTATTCTCCGAGGACGTCGAGGTGCGCATCCCCGTGTGCCGGGTGCAATGCGATAGCGTGACCACCTCCGCGATCGAGGAGGCAACCGAATCGATCGACGAGACCCTGCATCTCTTCTGGACTGGATCGGGACGACCAGAGGCGGGGTCCAGCGCCCGTGACCTCGTCGATCTCCTGCGGGCGCGCAGCCTGCTGCTCGAGCCCTTCGAGCGCGCAGCCCTCGGGTTGGAAGAGGCGTTTCGGTCCGGATGAGGAACGCCGCGTGGTTCAGCGAGCGAGGCCAGGGTCCTCGCCGTCGTTTCTGGTGGCTCGTTCGCCGGGACGCTCGGGCAGCTCCACCGCTCTCCCTTCCCTTACCGCCACTCGCGATTGAACCGATTGCTCAATTGTCAGCCGATGTTGCCCCTCCGCGGCCGGTTGCATCGGTTCGGTGTGCTCGTTCCGACGCAATGGAGGCGGTCACCATTGTCACGGTAAATCGCGCCCGTCCGGCACCGGCCAGACCGGCGAATTCCAGCGGTGCGGAGGATCGCTCGGTGAGGTCCCCTACTCTGCCCCAACGGGACCGAGCCGACGTTCTGCCCAGACCGCTCGAGCCTCCGCTCGCCGAGCGGCTGCGCCTCATCCTCGCGGTCCCACTCGATTCCCTCCTGCCCGGGCCAAATTCAGTCATCGAGTGGCCCGCCGAGCTCCTGGGCTTTCAGCAAGCGGGGGTGCGCGCCCTCCTCGAGAATGACCGGTTGCTCCTCGCCGACGATATGGGGTTGGGGAAAACCGTCCAGGCCGTCGCGGCGATTCGCATCCTTTGTATCCGCCGTGTGATCGAGCGGATCCTCCTCGTCGTACCGGCGGGCCTGATCAGCCAGTGGCGGACCGAGCTCAGCCGGTGGGCGCCTGAGCTGCGCGTCATCGCGATTCAAGGGGCGACCACGGAGCGAGCCTGGCAGTGGCAGGCCGCCGTGCATGTGACGCTGGTGAGCTACGAGACGCTCCGGGCTGATGCTGCCGCCGAAGCAGCATCGCAGCCGCTGCGTCGCGTCTGGGATCTCGTCGTGCTGGATGAGGCCCAGAAAATCAAGAACCGGGAAGCGGCGGTAAGCCGGGTCGTCAAACAACTACACCGGCAGCGTTCCTGGGCGCTGACCGGCACGCCCCTCGAGAATCGGCTGGACGATCTCCATTCACTCCTCGAGTTCGTGGACCACGACGAGGAATTGGCACCCCGGCGCTACGTCCCGGCGCCATCCCTATTGGAGCGGCACCGCGCCCTCCAGCTTCGGCGGCGCAAGCACGACGTCCTGGAGCAGCTTCCGCCGAAGCACGTCATTACGATCGCGCTGCCATTGCTGCCCCGGCAAGCAGAAGGCCTACAAGCAAGCCGAGCAGGCAGGGATCGTGCAGCTTGAAGCGCGCGGCCCCCAACTGCGCATCGAGCATGTGCTTGAGCTGATCACGCGTCTCAAGCAGCTCTGCACCGTCGATCCTGCGAGCGGCGAGTCCGCCAAGATAGAGGCCATCCGCGATCGCCTGACCATTCTGCGAGACGAGGGCCACCGGGCGCTGCTGTTTTCGCAGTACGTCGAAGCGCCGTTCGGCGTTGCGGGCATCGCCGATGCGATTGGCGATTTCAATCCGCTCGTCTACGCGGGATCCATGGGAACGAGCGAGCGTGATCGCGTCATTGCCCGTTTCAAGTCCGATGCTAGCCATACGGCGCTCGTGCTATCCCTGCGAGCCGGCGGCGTGGGCCTCAACCTGCAGGAAGCATCGTACGTTTTCCACGTTGACCGGTGGTGGAACCCCGCGGTGGAGCGCCAGGCGGAGGACCGCAGCCATCGGATGGGCCAGGCCGTGCCCGTGACGGTGTTCAAGTTCGTCTGCGACGGAACGATCGAGGAGCGGATCCAGCAGATTCTCGTCCAGAAGCAGCAGCTCTTCGACGATGTCGTCGACGACGTCTCACTGGACCTCACGACGCGGCTGACCGATGACGAGCTGTTTGGCTTGTTTGGGCTCCGAGCGCGTGAGTCAGAGAGGCGAGACGGGATTCGTCAGCCTGGCATCGAGCTGGAGGAGCGCTGCGCCCAGATTCTCGGGACCCTGGGCTGGACTGTGGAACGCAGTGGCCCGAGGCAGAACAGAGGTGTCGACCTCGTCGCCACCAAGATCGACGAAGTTGGCCTGCAGCGCACCTTGCTCGTAGCGTGCAAGGATGGTCCTCGCCCGGTAGACGCCGAGACGGTGCGGGAGTTATTGGGCGCGGTGCCACCATACGGGCGAGCTGAGCTCGTGTTGGCTGCGCCAGCGGGTGTTACACCGGAGGCCCAGCAGCTCGCGAGCGCGCGCGCCGTTCGCGTCTGGGACGAAGCCTTCCTTCGGACCGTCGAGGCTCGTACACCTGGAAGCTGACGGACGGCGCAGATTATGGCGAAGGCCGTGGCTGGGGGCCTCGCGCCGGCCCGCGCTCATTCGATCAAGCCGTGGAACTTCCGATCGCGGCGCCGGGGATCCTGCGGCAATCCCAGATCGGGTCCGCGCAGAACGCACGGGCAGGAAGCAATTACGGCGGCTTCGTCAATCCTGGATATGAAGAGCTCTACCGGGTCTATGCCAATGAACTGGAAACGGGACTACCAGCGGCGTCGTAGACGGTCAGGCCAGCGTGGAAGACGAAGTAGCCTTCCAGCGCCGAGCTGCCACTTCCGCTCGAACCGAACATCGCCGGCGAGGGGAGCTCGCGGTCGGGCTGAAGCCCAATGCGGAGGACTTTCGGTTGCCGGCTTGTGGTCGACGCTGCGCCCGAGCTTGAACCCACGCCGGCAGGTGGCGCGGCCGGCGCGCAACTCAGGAGCAGCGCTCCCGCGAGCGTCGCGATGATGACCTGCAGCCCTTGCCACCTTGCATTCCCTGCACGAACCAACACGACCTCCCGCCTTTCCCGAGCCCCACCCCCTGAATTTGCAGCCGATCGACCTGACACCGCCGATCGTACCCGGCCGGCGCGCGGTTGTATAGCCCGCCGAGCCGTGGCGCGCCAGGCGAGCGCACGATAGACTCGGGACGGTTTTGTCCGAACAGGTTGCACGGAGGCGCAGGCAATGGCAGACGTCGCTCTCGATCGGGCGCGGACCGCGGTCCTGTGCCTGGACGTCCAGAACTTCACGACCGCCCATCTCCCGGCAGAGGTGAAGGAGCCGCTTTTCGCGTCGATCCGCGCCACGCTCGACGGGGTGCGGAAGGCGCAGGCGTCGATCATTTACGTCGTCGCGGCCCGGCGGCCGGAATTCACCTCGCCACGGAACAAGTTCCTCGCGACCCGAAACCCGCCGGCGTCGACCCCTGAGGCGGCGGCCCAACGCGTGCGGATCGTCGATGCCGTCGCGCCGATTGGGGACGAGCCGGTCGTCGGGAAGCCGCGCATGAGCGCGTTTTATGGGAGCGAGCTCCAGTCGCTGCTGATCGCCCGCGATATCGACACGGTGGCCCTGATGGGAGTCGCGACAAACTTCGTCGTGGAGTCCACGGCGCGGTCGGCTGTTGACCTGGACTACCGGGTCATCGTGCTCGATGATTGCTGCACGTCGGCGACGCTGAAGGACCACGAGCGGGCACTCGCAAACATGGAGCCGCTGGCGCACATCATGGGCTCGAAGGTCTTCCTATCGGCGCTCGGCCGCTAGCGAATCTCCCAAATCCAGCACGCACGCCTAAACGCGGGCTGCGCGACCTTGCCTGGCCTTCCGGCCGGTGATAAGGTGGCGGAAGCGCGATGGGCTGCTCGCCTTGCGGCGACAACATCCCCTCGACGTTCGCCGAAATCGACAGGGAGTTCGTGCCATGGCGAAGGGTGGGTTCAAGGTCTTCGACAGCGACATGCACATCATGGAGCCGCCGGATCTGTGGCTTCGCTACATTGATCCGGAGTTCAAGGACATCGCGCCGCGAGGTCGGACCTCCGCCAATGTGCGGGATCTCGGCATTACCTTTCCGGGCGATCCAGAGAACTATGGGCTCCAGGCCAGCGGCACGCCGCACAAGGGGCAGAACTTCGCCCGCAACCAGGAGCTCTACCGCGACCACTCGCAGCGCGGCTGGGGCCCGGATTGCCAGCTCGAGGCGATGGACGTCGAGGGGCTGGACGCCGCGGTCCTCTTCCCGACGCGCGGCCTCACGATCCTGACGCATCCGGGCCGCGACCCGCGCTTCGCCGCCGCCATCGCTCGCGGCTACAACGATTGGCTCGCCGAGTTCTGCAGCTCGGACCCCGAGCGGCTGCTCGGCGCGGGCATGCTCTCGGTGTACGACGTGCAGGACGCCGTCGCCGAGGCGAAGCGCGTCGCCGAGCTCGGCTTCCGCGCCGTGTTCCTGCGCTCGAACGTCGTGAACGGCCACAACTGGTACGAGCCGTACTACGAGCCGCTCTGGGACACGCTCGAAAGGCTCGACCTCCCGATCGGCTTCCACGAGGCGTCGGGCTCGAGCTCCCACCAGAGCGCGGAGCATTTCGAGCCGAACTTCGGGCTCCGCCGCGTCTACGCTCAGCCGTTCGAGCAGATGCTCGGCCTCGGCAGCTTCCTCGGCGGCGGCGTGCTCGCCCGCCATCCCAACCTGAGGATCGCCTTCCTGGAAGCGAACTGCTCCTGGGTGCCGTGGCTGATCTGGCGCCTGGACGAGGGCTTCGAGCGCGAGGGCGACATCTTCATGCAGGACCTCAAGGAGCCGCCCAGCCACTACTTCCGGCTGCAGTGCCTCGTCTCCGTCGAGCCCGACGAAGCGCCCGCCCGCTATACAATCGAGGAGTTCGGACCGGAGCTGCTCGTCTTCTCGACCGACTACCCGCACGGCGACTCGAAGTACCCAGAGGCGGTGGACAACTTCCTGAAGCTGCCGCTGCCTGACGAGGCCAAGCGCAAGATCCTGTGGGACAATTGCGCCAGCTTCTACAAGGTGGCCGTTCCGGTCGCCTGACGCCCCAACGTATAAGAGGAGAAGACGATGGCACCGCCGATCGCCGAGATCATCGATTCAGACGGCCACATCATGGAACAGGACGAAGAGATCGAGCCGTACCTGCCGGCGAAGTACCGCGGCGCGCGGGTCACGACCATGCCGTTCTTCCCCACGCTGGACGGTTGGCATCGCCAGGGCGGCGCGATCGCGCGGGCGCCGGAGTCGGCGCTCCAGGAGGAGCGCGATGATACCCAGCGGCTCTATGCCGATCCAGCCGGCTGGTCACGCTTTCTGGACGAGGCGGAGATCAGCGGCGCGGTGATCTACCCGACCGCCGCGCTTGCCTTCGGCTTTTCGAAGGATCGCGAGTGGGCGATCGACCTCGCCCGTGCCTACAACGACTTCGTCTACGACCGGTATATGAAAAACGACCCGCGGCTTACAGCCGTCGCGATTTTGCCGCTCCAGGACCCGGAGGCGTCCGCGACCGAGCTACGCCGCGCGGTCGACGAGTTGGGTATGGTCGGCGGTCTACTGCCAGCGGTCGGGCTGCGGCACCTGTATGGCGAGCCGCTCTTTGACCCGCTATACGCTGCAGCGCAATCGCTTGGCGTGCCACTCGGCGTGCACGGTGGCTCGCGCAACGGCCTGGCGCTCGATCTCTTCGATAGTCCGGACCAGGCGTTCATCCTTTCCCATCCCTACTCGCTCATGAACCAGTTCACGAACATGATCGGCGAGCGCGTCTTCGACCGCTTCCCCGACCTGAAGGTGGCGTTCCTCGAGGGCGGATGTGGCTGGGTTCCGTACCTGATGGAGCGGATCGACCGCCGCTATGCCCACAAGGGCAGCCAGCCGGCGTCCGAGCAGGTGCGCGACCATCCGATCTATTTCCACGCCGAGCTCGAGGAGCGCGAGGTCCTCCTCGCCGCGATCTCAGAAGTGGGCGAGGACCGCTTCGTCTACGCAACCGACTTTCCGCACGAGACCGCGGGCACCTGCAGCCACGCGCTGCAGGTCTTCCAGTCCCGGCAGGACATCGCCGAGTCGACGAAGCGTAAGATCCTCTGTGACAACGTCAAAGCCATGTATGGGATGGACTAGCTGGTCCACTCCCAGGTGTCGGCGCGGAGTGTACCCACGCCCCCTTCGGGGGTCTTGCGCATCACAGGGCCCTTGAGGTTGGCTGTGTGTGCCACGACGACGACCGTGAAGAGATACGGAATCGCCCCAACCTCTTGGGTGAAGACCCGCTCCAACTGGGCTAGGTGCTGGATGCGCTCGCTCTTGTCCAGCGTTGTGCTGTACAACTGATAGAAGCGATCGTACTCGGCGTTTGACCAGGCGCCGCGGTTGTTGCCCTGCCAGCGGGTTTCCGGCCGCGGGATGGCGTCGGTTGTCATCTCGATAAACCGCTTGCCGCCCATGCCGCCCGTGGAGATACCGAGCGTCGTCGAGCGGGCCTGGGCGTCGCGCACCATGGCCACCGGCGTCACCTTCGAGATCGCGTCGACGCCAATCCGGCGCAGGCTGTCGGTCAGGATCGCGTTCTCGCGCTCTTCGTCGGAGCCCGCGCTGTACCAGGCCTCGATGCGCAACGGCTCGCCGCCCAGCTCGGGCGGGGCCACCAGGATGCCGTCCGAGCCCCGGGTGAAGCCAGCTTGGTCCAGGATCTGCTGGGCGCGCCGTGGGTCATACGGGTACTTCGCGATCGCGCGATCGATCTGCGGGTAGTGCTCCGCGGCCGGCGAGCTGAGCGTCGTCGCCACCAGCCCCTTGCCGCCGGTCAGCGCCTCCACCGCGGACGGGGAATCGATCGCATGCCACAGCGCCCGCCGGACTCGCACGTCCAATAACGCTTGCGGTGCGACGAAGTCGGGTCGCTGCTGGACATGGGTGATCCGCATCAACGCGGGAGAGAAGAATACGGTCCCGGCGGTCGCGGTCCCGCCTCGCATGGCCCACTCGCGCTCCAGCGTCTCGCCCTCGTGGTACCAGAGGACGTAATCGCTCACGTAGTGCGCCTCGCCGGTCAGAATGTTCGCAAGCGCGGTGTTCGCGTCGCCGATGAAGGCCAGGCGCACCTGCCCGATCTTCGGCTTGCCGAGCGCGTGCCCGTCGAATGCGGTTGCCTCGATGAAAGCGCCGGCTTCCCAGCGCGCCACCTTGTACGGACCGAGCCCGACGTACTCGCTCGTCCAGTACGGATGGTTGGTGAAGCCGAGCGGGTCGAGGGTCTGGAACGGCTCCTCCAGCAGATGGCGGGGCAGCGCCTGGAAGGTCTGGTCCATTTGAACCGCGTCGGGGAATGGCCGCTTCCAACGGATCAGCACCGTGCCGGCGTCTTGCGCCACCACCTCTTCCATCTCCACGATCGGTGGTGAGCCCGACGTGCCGAGCGTCGGCGTGCTGTACACCTTGTGGGCAAAGACGAAGTCCTCGGCAGTGAGCGGCATGCCGTCATGCCACGTCAGGTTCGGCCGAAGCCGGTGGATCGTCTCCATCTTGCCATCGGGCAGGACGCGCCAGGTGTCGCTGTTGAGCTGCGGCAATGCCTGGACGAGATACGGCTGCGGCACCTCGTTGGCGTCGATGTAGTCGAGCGTGGCGTTGAAGAGCCGCAGCGGCGGCGTGAGCGAGCCGGAGAAGCCCTGTAGTGGCTTCGCGGCCAGCGTGGGCGGCTCGCCCCGCGCGACGACGACCAGCGTGCGGTTTGGCGCGACCGGCTGGGCCGCCGAGCTGTTGTTGCTCGCGGTTGCACCGGTGTCACGGGGCGTGGGCGCACCCGCCGGCGCGCAGCCGGCGAGGAGCAGCAGGATCAACGTGAGCTGGATGAGCCGCAGCGCAGGCATAAGGCCTCCTTTATCGATTCCTGATGTTACTGCGCCGTCCACTCGTGCGCATTCCAGCCGACCTGGGCCGGGATGACGTTGTTGAGCCGCTTGCCAAGCACGACGGCGTTCGCATCGTAGAACAGCGGCAGCGGGACGACCTGGGTGGTCATGTGCTGGACGATCTGCCGCCCGATCTGGGCGCGCTCCGCCTGACCAATCGTGACAAAGTACCGTTCCAGCATCCCGTCCATTTCGGCGTTCACGTAGCGCGCCTTATTGTCGCCGAACCAATTGTTTTCCGGGACGGCGGCCTCGCGACTGTGGTAGCGGAGCATGCCCTCCTCGCCGTTGGGCTGGCGCTGGATTGTGAAGGCGGGGAAGGTGGCACGGTACTCGACGTCGCGGCGCCGCTGGTTCGGAATCTGGGTCGTCTCGGTTGCGAGACCGATCCGCTTCCAGTAATCGGCGATCACGAGCATTCCCTTGTTGCTGGAATCGCCGGCGGTTCCCGCGGCCCGGATTTCCAGCGACGGCAGCGCAAAGCTGCCGTCCGCGGCGCGAGCGACGCCCAGGCGCCCGATCATCTCGATCGCGCGGCGCGGATCGTGTTCGTATCGCACGATCGCGGACTCGATGTCGCGGTATACAGGATCGTTCGGACTGAAGATCGCATCCGCGACCGGCACGAGTCCGTGCTGGATGCTCTGCGCCATCTCCTGCCGGTCGATCCCATACAACAATGCGCGCCGAAATTCGGCGTTGGCGATGATCGCCGGATTCGGAGTGAGGCTCTGGGGATAGAGCGCGACCCAGTTCTCCAGCTCGAGCGCGACCTGGCCGTCCTTGTACTGGTCGCGCATCTCCGCCCCGGAGTCGACGGAGAGGCCCCGTCCCATCGTGAGCTCAACGGTCCCGGCCAGCACATTGGCGATCAATGCGTTCGAGTCTGGGATGAATCTGACTTCGACCTCGTCAACCCGGGGGCGGCCCAGGGCGTACGCGTCGTTGGCACGAAGCACGATGTGGCTTCCCCGTGCCCATTCCTGCACTTTGAACGGACCCGTGCCGACGAATCCCTCGGTCCAGTACGGCAGATCGACGAACTGCGCCTTCTCGCCCGCGAACGCTTGCTCGAGCAGATGCCGTGGCAGGGGCATCGCCAGTGCCGGGCTGAACATGCTGTCCGCCCAGATGTACGGCTCACGCCATCGCACGACGACAGTGGTGGGGTCCGGCGCCTCTACAGCCTCCAGCGCGTCATAGGCTCGGCTTCTGAAGAGCGGGAGGTCGCGGTCCTGTCCCACTTGCGCGGTGAAGAGCAAGTCCGCGCTGGTGAGCGGAGTGCCATCGTGCCAGCGGGCGTTCGGCTTGATTCGGTGGGTCAGCTCCATGCGGCCGTCTGGCAGCACCTTCCAGAGTCCATTCTCGACGGTCGGGACGGTCTCACCGAGAACGGGCTGAAGCGCGAGCTTGTCATCCCGGGCCATGAGGCCGACGTGGATGAGCCGCTGCATCTCTTCCACGCCCGGCTGCCCCCCGGTAGACGCAGTATTCATGGTGGCGCTCAACGTGAATGGGTCGGCCACGATAGCCGCGGTGATCTTGGTATGGGAGGCGGCACCCGGTGGTTGCCCAGCGCGTTGGGCACCTTGTGGGTTCTGGGGCGGGGCACAGCCAAGCGCAGCGAGGAGCAAGACAAGGGGAAAGGCAGCCAACCGCCTGCAGCGGAGCACCCGCAGCCTCCTGGAAACTATGTTTGGGTCGGATTCTTCGCTGGGGCGCTCAGAATGATAATTCGGCCCCGCAGCTTGATATGCCCCATACGCCGATTCTAGCGAGCGCACCCTGGCTGTCAAGGGGAGGCACGGGCCTCGGGTGCCGCGTGGCGGGCAGGCTGACTACAATTGCGTCCGCAATCCGATGTGCATCAGGAGGTTTCGGCCATGGCGCAAGCTGGGGGCGGCGTGCCTATCCCCGACGGACAGCCGACGTTGACCGAGGTCGAGGTCAACCGCTTCTGTGTGTCCATCCTGGACTGGGACGGCGTGCACCTCAATGGGTCCGAGCGCGTGGGCGGGCGCATGCGCGTGCTGCTCTCGAGCGACGACGGCCACGAGGAGTGGTGCCTGACTCTCGCCGCCTGCGAGGCGTTCCGCGACAAATACGCGGAACGCGTGTAGCCGGTACGCCCTCACCGTAACCCTCTCCCAGAGGGAGAGCGGACCAATGGGTGCCACGCAGCCCTACGCCTGAGTCGGGGTCGCCGCCAGGGCCTGCCGCTCGATTACTGGACCCAGGTCGATGCGGACACGCCCGCCTGGCTCGGTGGTGACCGTGTAGTCGCCGTCGTTCAGATCCGGCGTGCGATACCAATAGGCCAATCGCTCCGGCAGTACCGCCACCAGGAACTTGCCGGCCCGCTCGAACGTGCACTCCATCCGGATGACGCAGGCGCGGTTCCAATCGTCGTCGATGCGCGGCGAGATGCCGATCGTCCGCGAGTCAAGCGCGTACATGTAGAGGTGCGTGCCGATCTCCTCGGCTGGAATCGCTCCAGCCGGCAATCGGATGCCCGCGTCTGATGGCACGCTCGGGACGTAGGCGATGCGCCGGCCGCCGCTGGACTCGGTTCGCATTGATAGGAAGACCAGGGTCTCCTCGGTCAGGTTGGTGAACCCGTAGTTCACTCCCGCCGGGATGAGGACTCCCTCCTGGTCGGCGAGCACGTAGCGTCCCGTCAGACCTTCGACCGTGCATTCACCCTTCAGGATGAAGAGGATCTGGTCGGAGTCGGGGTGGGAGTGCACGCGGGTCTCGCCGTGGCCAGGCTCAACGCCAAAAGCGGCGACGTAGCTATTGGCGGAGTTGGCCATGTCCACGCGGCCACTGTGCGCGTCGCGACTTGCCAGTGCGTCGGCCACGTCAAAGATCTGGATGTCCGTCGCCCGGCCTTCGGTCTTGTCCGCCATCGCCCCGCCCTCCAGTGGCAAACCGCCAGTCCGGCTGTTGATCGGAAATGTACTATACGTCGTGCAGAAATGCGCGCAGCGAGCAGGCTGGGAGGGGCACGGAGTGGAAAAGGATACGCGCCGAGCAGGGGTCGTCGATGAGGTGCAAACGTTCCTGGCGCCACGATCCCAGAGCGAGAGTCAGGTCGACATGGCCGTGTCGCCGAACAGTCACATCTCGACGATCCAGGTTGGACCACACAGCGAGACAACGATTTCCGCGAAAGAGTCTGACGAGATCCTGGTTGTCGTGAACGGGACCTGCGTCGCCGAAACCGCGGCGGGGAGCCACGCGCTGCACGAGGGGCAGGGGTTCCTCCTCCCGCTCGGCCTCCCCTGCCGGATCCGAAACGATGGCGAAGGCCCCGTCAACCTGCTCTCCATGCTCACCAAGCGCACGTCGCCCTATGACACAAACGTCGTCTCGGACGTGATCGTGCGCTTTCCTGCCGAGTACGTCTCCGGCCTCGGCCTCGGGACCAAGCTCTACGCCTACGTGATGGACCGGCGCACGATCGGGATTTCGCCGCTGATCATGGAGGAGTGGAACCAGGCTTCCGTGGTGCGCATGAACTGTAAGTTCCGACGTGAAGGGGACGCGGTTGTCGCGACGCTGCCGGAGCGTGTCGTGCGCTGGTACGGACTCGACGATCTGAGCGACGGCGACTACACGGTGACCCACGACCGCCGGCGCTCGCGGGTTCGGGTGGACCTCACCGCGGGAATCGCGCGCCGCGCGGGACAACCCTAGGCCCGCGCCCCCATAGCCGCCGGCCACGCGCTTTCGCAGGGCGTCGTGGTGAAGCGTGTCACACCGCAGGCGTGACCGCGATGACGGATGGCCAAATGCTTCCCAGGTACTATTCCTTCAGCCAGCCGGACAGCGGCGAGGTCCCAGGAGCGGGGCCGTCCCAGCAAATGGAAGCACAAGGGAGTCGCGGAAACATCATGACGAAATCGATGGTCGAGGTTGTGCACGAGGCCGAGGCGTTCGCGGTGGCCAGTCAGCACAACCCGGAGGCGCAGCGCCAGTGGGCTAACGCCTGCCCAACGGAACACCGCGACTACTTCTGCACCGCCATGGATAGCCGCCCGCGGGTCCAGCTCCAGGGCATCGACGAACTTACGATGGAGCTGGCGGACGAGCTGCCCGTTCTGTCGTGGGAGCTGCGGCAGTTGATCCGCGTCGCGCGGCCCCTCTGGGTCGACGAAGACGATTTCGCCCGGGAGCTCGTCGGCTAAGCTCAACTCGCATCCGACAACAATTAAACGCCCGGTCAGCCACGAGCAGACCGGGCGTTTGTGCGCGATAGCGGCGGGCGAAAACGGAAGGTGAGACTGGACTTCGAGCACTTGTCATTCTGAGCGAAGCGAGGAATCCGTCGTTCCAGCTACGAACCGTTGGCCTTGCCCACGGTGACAACTAATCCACCCCCGCTCGGCGACCTTGGCGTGTAGACTGGTGCAATTCGAGGATTGCGCTTTTCGAGGGGGAAGCAATGCGGCTGGCCGAATGGAGCACCCACCCGATTCACCTGGCGTACCCACGCCACATCCATTGGGCATCAACCGAAGAGGACGGCGCGGATTTCCTGCTGCTCCGCCTGGTCGGCGATGACGGCACGGTTGGGGTGGCCGAAGGGCTCGCCAAGCCAGCCTGGAACAGCATGACGCAGCGCTCGCTCGCGGTTGTGCTGGAAGAGCTGTTCATCCCGCTCATTCAGGACATCGACCTGCTCGACGAAAAGGCGGTTGATCGTGCCCTCGCGAAGATCCGCGAGCAAAAGCTCGCGCGCTCGATGGTCGACGTGGCCTGCTGGGACCTTCGCTCGCAGTCCCGCGGCGTTCCGCTATGGAAGATGTGGGGGGGGGACGCGGCAGTGGCGGTCTCGTGGACCGTGACTCGTCAGCCACCGGACGTTATGGCGCAGGACGCCGCGGACGCGGTTGCGAAGCACGGTTTCCGCACGCTGAAAGTCAAGGGCGGTCAGAGCCGCGAGATCGACCGCTCTGCGCTGACCCAGATCCGCGCCGCCGTCGGGCCGGACGTCGAGATGATGGTCGATGCGAACCGCGGCTACAAGCACCACGAGGCTCTGGACTACGTCAAGGAGATCGCCGATCTCGGCGTGACCGTTGCCGAGGACCCGTGCCAGCTTCGTCCCAACCAGGCCTTCCGAGAGCTGCAGGAGGCGAGCCCGATCCCGCTGCTCGTCGACAACGGCCTGCGCAGCCTCGAGGACGCCGAGCTGTTTCTGGAGCACGGCGCCCGGGCGCTGAGCCTGAAGCTGACCGGTACCGGGGTCACCGAAGCGCAGCGCATGGCGGTGCTCGCGCAGGAGAAGGGCGCCGCGGCGCACGTCGGCTTCATCGGCGAGTCGTCGCTTGGCGCGCTGCTGGCGCTCCAGGTCGCAAGCGCGCTCCCGACCCGCAAGGAGAGCCTCCCGGCCGAAGCGAGCTTCTTTTTGACCTTTGCCGAGGAGTACGTCAACGAGCGGCTGCGCGTGCAGAACGGTGTCGTGCGCATGCCCGCCGAGCCCGGCCTCGCGCGCTGGATCGATTGGGAGCGCGTCCGCGCCCAGGCCTGAGGATTTCCCCCTCCCCCTTGTGGGGAGGGCACCCCACACAGATGTACGCATACTTCAGTGAAATCTTGTGCCCATCGTTCAGGGAGGCAGGCATGGAACCAGCGCCCACCCCCATCCCAACGAGCCGCATCGTCGAGCCGTCGATGCGCGTCAACGCGCTGTACCAGATGGCGCTCGGCATCTCGATGAACCGCAACGTGCCGCAGCGCGTGTACGGCGATCTCCGCTTTACGCTCGGCGTCGTCCGTGATGGCGTCTACCAGCCATCGCTCAAGCTTGCCAACGGCGACTTCGACCTTGCGTATGCCGTCGCGCAGGGCGACCTCGACGTCGCGGCGATCAATCCTTCGGCGTTCCTGTCGATGGCGTACCGCGGCACCGGGCCGTACACCAAGGCGCTGCCGCTGCGAACGGTCGCGGTCATGCCCTCGCTCGATGTGATGCTCTTCGCCGTGTCTGAGGGCACCGGCCTCAGTTCAATCACCGAGATCCGCGAGAAGAAATACCCGCTGAAGGTTTCGGTGCGCCGCAGTGCGATCCATGGCACGCGCTTCGTCGTCGACCAGGTCTTCCAGGCCAACGGGTTCTCATTGAAGGACCTCGAGTCGTGGGGCGGGAGCATCCACTACGCCGATGGACCGTTCGACGAGAACCGGCTTGAGCGCGTCCGCGATCGTACGCTCGAGGCGGTGTTCGACGAGGGCGTTCGCGGCTGGGCGCCGCTCGCGCTGGAGAACGGCATGCGGTTTCTGGATCTCGACCCGGCGTCGCGCGGGCAGCTCAAGGACGCGGGCTGGGCGGTGGTGCCGGTCCAGACGGCGTTGCCCGAGGTGAAGGACCAGATCATGTGCCCGAGCTTCAGCGGCTGGCCGATCTTCACGCGCGAGGCACTGTCCGCCGATATTGCTTACCTCCTCGTCCAATCCCTCGAGGAGGCGGGCGATCGCATGGCCTGGGACACCGAGGACCGCGTCACGCTCGCGGACGTCTGCCGCGGAACCGAAGCTGCGCCGTTCGACGTACCACTCCACCCCGGTGCCGAGCGCTATTACCGCGAGCGCGGCTACCTTCGCTAGCTTGCCCGGGCACTGGCTCGCCACCCGCCACCGGACTCGACTCGCTGAGTAAGTCGCCAGGCCTCACGGGCGTCGAAGGTTGGGGCTTTCCTACGGCATCACCGACGATGGGACCGAAAAGGCGAAGGCGGCTGCGGTGCGCTGGCAGAAGCTCAACGAGAAGTACCGCCCTATGGTCGAGAAGCGCCGCGGCAGGGTCGCCGTCACCGCGTAAGGACGACCCCCAAGAATGCAGGTCGGGCCGCTCATTGCAAACGTGCGAAGTCTCTCGACGGCGATCTCACCGCATGTGAATCCTCGTCTGCTCGGCAGTCCCAGCAGTCCCAGAGGTAGCTCTCGCTTGTCCCTCTCTTCCTCAGAGCCTGGCCAAGCGCGGGATGAACGCCGGAGTCCCTGCCATGTTGCGTGTCTACGAACTTGCTCCGCGGGTAACGCGAATTGTGTTCATGCTGCCATGAGGCCGAGCGATTGCGGCCGCCCTCAGGCAGCCAGCTCTCGCTTCATTCGCTCGTAGGTCGCTTCATCGATCTCGCCGGCCGCGTAGCGACGGCGGAGGACCGTAAGCGGCTCCTCGACATCGCGAGCCGAAGTCTGCGTAATCGGCACGCCCACTAGGGCACGGACGAGGAGCACGATTCCCACGACGATGGCCGTCCAAAACGCAACCATCGCGACCATGCCCAAACCCATCAGCAGGCCCCAGTTGCCCGGTGCGACGGGGGTCGCTCCGTAGTACCCGCCCATCATGCCGGGCCCAAACATGCCTGGGCCCCCCATAGCAGCGCCGCCGGCCATGCCCAGCGTGGCGATCACCACCAGCGCGATAAATGCCATGACCAGTGATCGAGTCGGGCTCATCTCTTCCCACCATCCCTTTCGTCGGGTTCCGCGTCGACTCCGGGCTGCATCGCCAGCAGCCGGAATGCCGCTCCCAAGTACTGATCCTACGACGACGCTGTAGGACGTACCCTCGTCGGTTGGGGTAGTTGCGCCCCACCCGCTTGGGTGACCGGTCCGTCCAGCGCGCTGGGCAGCGTGCGATATGAAACGGCGATATCGCGCGTTGCGGCGGTCGCATGGATCCCCCAGTTGTGAACGCGCGCACAAGATGACGAACACCGCCGGCGGTTGGCGTTACAATCTCTAATCACAATCGCGAGGGGGAGCTGCTCGGATCTGCGTTGTCGCGTGTGAGTTGCGTCGACGCTGATCATGCGCTGAACCAGGTTCAAGGGAGACTGTTCAATGTCAGGTCCATTGCCTCGTCAGGTCCGTTGCTTCGTCAGGTCCATTGCCTCGTCAGGTCCATTGCTTCGTCAGGTGCATTGCCTCGAGTCGCCTCCGTTGCTGCCCTTGTGGTGCTCGTAGGGGGAGGCTGGGCGCTGCTCCCGCTTGTTGGTGTCGAGCAGCATCCATTCGCGCAGGCGGAGACGCAGACTGGCACCCTTGACACGTCGAACGCGTGGTGGATGGGGATGCCATGACCGTATGGAGAAGGGCCATCCTCCGAGGTATCCCCCGGGTTCTCGTGGCGCTGATTCTCGCCGTGGCCGTGAGTGTGCTAAGGAGCGATGCCGCCAATGCCGAGACGACCTGCAATCAGTTCTGCATGACCGTCGGGCCGGATGCTGGCGGTGGGATAATGCGGTGGTATAATAACGAGTTTCGACCGGTTAGGAGGCCAGGATGGCGGTTGGCATACAGCTGGATTTCAAGGGCGCCACTCTCGAACAGTACGACCAGGTCATTCAGAAGATGGGCTTCCGGCCGGGAGGGACGGGAGGCCCCGGGGGATTGTTCCACTGGGTGACCAAGACCTCCGACGGCATCCGGGTCGTTGATGTGTGGCAGTCTCGGGAGGACTTCGAGAAGTTCTCGCAGGAAAAGATCGGTCCCATCACCCAGGAAGTCGGCTTCGCGAGTCCGCCGAACATTCAGTTCTTTGAGGTGCATAACTACCTCACGGCGGGCTAATCGCTCCACGATATCAGGTTGCGTCCGAGTCAGTCCTGCAGGACGAGACGCCGGGTGGTCATCGTAGCGGTCAATCACCCAATACCGCGCGATTCCCTTGCTCACATGGCACGCTCGGGACCCGACTGGTGACGCTCGCGGCTAGCGATTCAGAGCAGACGGGCAGACGTCCAGTTGGCGGTTTCAGATCAGCATAGCATCGTGCGATAACAACAGCAGGTCTTTCACCCCCGACCCACGCGTCGACGCCTACATTCGTGGCCTGCCGGGATGGCAGCAGGCGATTTGCCAGCAGGTCCGCGAGCTGGTGCACGCCGCTGACCCGGAGGTGGTGGAGACTATCAAGCGGAGGGTGCAGCCGTACTTTGTCCTGGAGGGCAACATCTGCGCCCTGCTAGCCGCAAAGGACCATGTGAATGTGTTCCTCTACGATGGTGCCATCGTTCCCGATCCCGAAGGGATCATCACCGCCGGGCACGAGAACAAGACTGCGCGCACGATTGCCGTCCGCGAGGGCGAGAAGCTTAAGGCTCAGGCGTTGAGCGCCATGGTTGAGCACATCATCGTGAACAACCGTGCAGGCGGTTGGCGCAAACTCAAGGCGCAAAAGTGATGTAGCACCGGCATCGGTGGCGCTAAGTCGAAACGCCTGGCTTCATGCCGAACGGACGACACGAGCTGGTGATATTGTGCGTCACGCTACCTTGGTTCTGCAGCCTCGACCAAACCCAGCGCGCCTGAGGGAGTGCGTTATGCCCTACACGGTGGATTTCAACACCGTCTCGACCGTCGGTCTGGAGTCGTCGCCGGTCGCGGCCGCGCTCGCTGGCCTGCGGGCGAACGAGGCCCGCTACTTCAAGAACAAGTATGACCACGTCTTCACGGTGGAGCCTGCGAGCGACGCCAAGACGACCATCGAATGGGTGCACCGGATCCTCAAGGAAGAACGCGACATTGTCATCTCGTCGCGGCCTCTTGAGGCTACGGCTTTCCAGGTCGAGAACATCCGAATGGCTTACATCTTCTACGAGAGCGGCCTGTCGATCAACGTGATGTACACCGTCGACGATGCCAAGAAGCGGGCGGTCGGGTTTAAGCTCTCCGAAGGGATGGAAGTCCCTGCGGAGCTCGCCTCGCGGTTCAAGTTCGCGAGGCAGAAGTCGAAGCTGGCCGGAACCATTCGCGGTTCCTACTTCGTCCTCAAGAACGAGTACTGACCCCCAAGACCGGCTCTGCAACATCGGTCATCTCCTGCCGATGGTGTCCCCCGGGCCGGCACCCCGGGCAGTGGCTCATTGGCGAGCCGACTCCGATCGTGCGGTCCAGCGGAATTGCAGATTCGACTCCGTACTGGAAGAACATGTGTGGGACCGGAATCTGCCCTGCGCCCGCGGTGCGGATCGGACTGTCCCCGTACACGGTGCGCGCGCTGACGTGAATGGGGGTGCCAGCGCCAACGATATTCCGGCGAATGCGGGTTTTCTGGTACCACAGGCCTCCGGCGCCGTTGAAGCTCCTCTGGAACTGGCGGGCGTCGTTCGAGAGGTAGTTCACCTCGTACACCGTCCAGGCGTCATCCAGGTCATCCGCGGCCCGCAGGCCGTCGTGGTCGAGGTCGCCGCCCGCGACGAAGTACGGGACGATGTGGCCGCTGGCCAGGTCGACGGCCCCCACCCCGGTGCAGTCGGCGTCGGTGACCGGGTTGGGGACGTCCGGGTCGGTGCGAAAGCGGGCCCGATTCGCCCGACGACCAGCGTGTCGACGACGCCCATGACCATCAGGCCCAGCTCGGTCACAACAACCGACGCCGACAGCGTGATTACCTGCTTCAGCGCTTCACCGCGACTCGCCTTCAGGGAAGTGTCCGGTGCCGCATTGCTCACGCCCTGGTAGATCTAGCTCCGCTTGACCCGCGTCCGCGCCCGGCATATCGTGCCCGGACAATCTTGTGGTGGGGGACGAGATCGATGGCAGAGAGCTCCGAACTGCGGAAGACGCGCGTGCCACCGTACATGATCGAGGTTGATGGCATCGAGTATCCATGGACTCGGCGCACGATCACCGTCCCCGAGCTTCGGGAGCTCGCCGTCATCTCGGCCGACATCGCGATTCTCGAGCTCGATGGCGACAACGAGGCGCGCCGCTTGGAAGAAGATGAAGAGCTCCGGCAGCCTGGCATGATGCGCTACGTGGCGACGCGCCGGCCTCTCACGGCCGAAGGCCGGGGCCGGCTGCCGCGGCACTGGCTGCTCGAGGGCGTGCCCCTTAATGACCTCCAACCGCTCCTCGGGGCAGCCCGAGAGACGCGCTACCTGGTCAACGACAACCTCTTCATGGAAGGCGACCCACCGGATGGCCTGTATTTGATCGTCTCCGGCACCGTCCAAGTAGCGACGACCGGTGAAAATGGAGAAACTTTGCTCGCGCGCGTCACCACGGACGATGTCCTCGGCGAGATGGGCGTCCTCGATGGCCAGGCGCGGTCGGGCATAGCGACCGCGCTCCAGGACACCACCGCGTATTTCCTCCCTACCGAGGCCTTTCTCGACGTCCTGGAGGGCTCAACGGCTGTCTGTCTACGGATGCTTGTGCTCCTGACCCAGCGGCTGCGGGTCGCCAACGGTCGGTTGGGTGAGCTGCGGGCTACTGATTCTGTCCCCGGGGCGGCGGCCCGGCTGGGCGGCTCCGAGCGAGGCGACGTGGACGGCTATCACGTGCGACGGCCGAGAGAGAACTAGCCGCCGGGCATGAAGATCCTCTGCATGTTGCCGGCGGGTCGTGGCGTGTACCCACCCGAGGCCGAGGAGCGCCGCCTGACGCTTCTGCGCTCGTATTCCACTGCCGCCACGAGGGTCGACGCGGACTACATGCCGGACGTTTCCGGGTTCAATCCGTGGGGCACGGCGACGCGCCCGCCCACGCCGCCCGAGGCCGAAACGCGGGCGATCGAGCTTAGCGTTCAGCGCGCGATCCAGGCCGAGCAGGAGGGCTACGATGCTTTCTGTCCGTTCGGCACCCGGGACGTAGGCGTTCGCGAGGCACGTCAGGTCGTGAAAATACCAGTCGTGGGCCAGACGGAGGCGAGCCTGCTCTTTTGCGGCATGCTGGGCCGGCGCTTCGCGTGGGTCACGTACCTGCCCGGCTCCGAGACGCGGAACTTTGGGTGGGCACGGGAGGCCGGTGTGGAGCACCTCATGGTTGCGAGCCCCGCCGTCGGCATTCCGAACGCGGAGTTTCCCGAGCGGCGGGCCGAACTGCTCGAGCAATTCCTCCGCTGCGCCAACGAGGCGCGCGAGCGAGGGGCCGAGCTAATGGGGCTCGTTGCGATGTCGATCTGCCCGCTCGAGTACTCGGCGGCGGAGCTCAGCCGGGCGTGCGGGATGCCCGTTCTGGACGCGCTCGCCTGCCAGATCGGACTGGCCGAGTGGTGGAACCGCACCGGGCTCGCGCCCAGCCTCTTGCGCTATCAGCGCCCAGGCCCGTAGGTCGGTATCATTGCGCCGATCGTTTCAGCCGTAACTGAGCCGCCGAGAAGCCGCCGAGAAGAAGAGGGAGTGAAGGTGATAACGGCTAGCAGCGCGTTTCTGGACGCCTTCGGGCGCGTTCGCGACACCCTCCAACGAACCCTCCCAGGCCTTACCGAAGCCGAGCTCCATGGACCACCACTGCCGGGGCCGGGTTGGCTCGGGTGGCGCCTCACACGCGTCATGGATAACAACATCTCGCGCCTCGGCGGCAACGACCAGCTCTGGGTCGCCAGCGGCTGGGCCCAGCGCTTTGGCATGCCGCCCGAGCCGTACGACTTCGGCCGCGGTCAAGCCCACACCCGTGAGCAGGTGCAGGCCTTCAAAGCGTCCGCCGACCTCATCCTCGCCTACCACGACGCCACGTTCGATCGGACGAAGGCCTATTTTGACGCGGTCACGGAGGAGGAGCTCAACCGCGAGCTCGACGAGCCCCAATATGATCCGCGCCCCACGGTGTCCGTCCGGCTCGTCAGCGTTCTGGAAAACGCGATGAACAACGCCGGTCAGATCAGCTACCTCAAGGCTTACCACCGCCTTGGCGGCTGGTTTCCCCACGAGGCCACCGATCCGGGGAACTATCGCTAGCAGCCAGGGGCTGGAGCGGATCGCGGAGCCTCTCGGCCCACAAAAGTAAACGCTGCCAGCCGGGTCGGTTTGGCGCAGCACGTTTTGTTACGAATCACGTGCAGTAATCACCTCCGCACGGCTGTGCGCTGCCGTCACTCACGCCCGAGTCCTTACACGTTCGCGCTCAGATTGCGCCCCACGGTGAAGTCTGTTACATTCCAAATCATTTTTAGTCCATTTACTTGAACTTCGCGAATGTTTACCCTACATTAACGTTCGTGACCTTCGAGCGTCACCGGCCCCATCGCCACCGGGCCTCACGCGGGGCGCCCCACCACCACCTCACCCAGGGAGAGTTGTATTGAACGCTAGCCTCAGCCGTCTGATGCATCGCCTCACCAGCCCGCTTCGCGCCCGTGTGTTGCTGGGATTCGCCCTGACCTCGGTCGTCACGCCACTCGCCGTCGCGCCTATTCATCCGATAGTGGCGATCGAACAACCAGCGGTTACCCGAGAGCGGGCGTCGACCTGGCGCGGCGACGATCGACTGGTGGGGCTCGTCACCGGTGCCCGGTCTGCCGAAGCAGCCGAGCTCGAGGCCGCGGCGCAAGCTGAGCCTGTTGCCGCTGAGCCCGTCCTGCAGGTCCAACTGCGTGCGGCGCATCTGCAGCGCCCGCCAGGCAACCGCCAGGAAGCGTTTATCTTCAGCCTGGTCGAAGGCGCACAGGAGTCTCAGCGGGTCGCAGGCGTGCCCGCCTCGGTGACGATTGCGCAGGGCATTCTCGAGTCAAGCTGGGGCCGCAGCGGCCTCTCGCGTGAAGCGCACAACTATTTCGGGGTGAAGGCCCAGACCCGGCAGGGCCCAGCGGGCGTGATCTATATGGAAACCTGGGAGGTCGAGAACGGCGTGAGCGTGATGCGCCAGGAGCCGTTCCGCCGCTACAACAATGTGGCCGAGTCCCTCGTGGACCACGGCAATTTCTTCGTGGAGAACCGCCGCTACGCGCGGGCCCTCGAAATCGCCGCCGACCCACGTGAGTTTGCCCACCAGATCAACCTTGCTGGCTATGCGACCGATCCGGCGTACGCCACCAAGCTCATCGCGCTTATGGACTCTTACGATCTCTACCAGTACGACCTCGTTTTAGACGGTCGACGGTGACCGGCGGCGCTCATGAACCCGACCCGTCGGGCAGTCGCGCCGCCGCACCGAGCGCACAGCCCGCGCCCCGGGCTCAGTCGACGTTCAGGCCCGCCAGCTCCGCGTAGTAAGCCCACCGCACTTCGAAGCCGACGCTGCGTTCCTTCAGGTGGCGGATCTCCTCTTCGGGGATAACCCGCGGCTGGCCGCTAACCGACAGCACTTTGAAGTTGGCATCGGCCAGCCGCTCGAGGTGGATGGCGTTCAATGTGGCTTCCTGGAGGGATGGCGCAACGGTGACGATCCCGTGGCCCTGCAGCAGACAGACACTGTGGTCGCCGAGGGCGCCCGCGAGCTGCTGGCCAAGGTCCTCGTCGGTCACGAGCTTTGCGCACGGCCAGATGGGGATCGGGCGCTCGGCCAGTGGCGCCTCCACGTGCAGAATGGGCAGGATCGGCTTCCCCGCCACGCCCATAATGGTCGCCATAGACTGGTGGGTGTGGACGATCGCCTGCACGTCGGGGCGCGCCTTGTAAATGCACGTGTGGATGAAGCGCTCGGCGGGCGGACCGTCTTTGCCGTCGATGAGCTTGCCGTCGAGATCGATGACGACGATGTCTTCGGGCGCCATCTGGTCCATCGCGCGAATACGCAGCGAGTGGCGCGGCTTGATGAGAACGTAGTCCGTGCCCGGGATGCGGACGCTAGGATGCCCCATGTAGTCGGTGAGCCCCAGCCGGTAGAGGACGCGTCCCGCGTCGGCCACCAACTGCCGCAGCTCCAGCTCCGTTGGCTTCGCCATCGGTCTCCCTGCTCCACACTGCGAATTCGTACCTGCGCCGCATTCTACCGGCCCGTACCCGCTAGAATGCCCACCGTCGAGCCATAGTGGTCCTCACCTCGCAAGCGGCGAACCCCACCGCGGACGGGAAGTTAGATGACAGAACTTGATCAGGTTGCCGAGGAGCTTGCCCGGCGACTCGGCGAGCGTGGAGAAACCGTCGCCGTCGCTGAATCGTCCGCGGGCGGGCTCATTGCCGCCGCGCTCCTCGGCGTGGCCGGCGCGTCCGGGTATTTCAAGGGTGGCGTGGTCGTCTACAACGCGGCAGCTAAGGAACGGCTCGCGGGCATGACCCCGCCCGAGCTGGCTGCCCACCGCTCGGCGACGGCGCCGCACGCCGCGCTTCTCGCGGGTGCCATCCGCCGCCGCCTGGGCGCAGACTGGGCAATCGCCGAGGCCGGCGCCGCCGGCCCGAGTGGCAATCGCTACGGCGATCCCGCCGGCCACGTTGCGCTGGCCGTAGCTGGCGCGGTGGAGCGAACGCAGGTTGTCCAGACCGGCGTCAGCGATCGCCAACAGAATATGAATGCGTTCGCCGTCGCCGCGCTGCGATTGCTGGCCGAAACGGTGGCCGACGCGACGTAAGCCCGCGGCTAGCCGATCACCGCATATCAGAACGGGGAGGGGCCGATCGGCCCCTCCCCGCGTACTCGTGAGACGGTTCTGAGTAACGACCAGGCAGCCGACTACGGCCCGGCCGTCGTCGACGTGATGAGTTGCGTCGACTGGGGCCCCTCCAAACCGTTTGCGTTAACGGCGACCACGTAGAACGTGTAGGTCGTACTCGGCGCAAGCCCCGTCACCACCACGCTGCTGGCGGTCTGCGCGCCCAGCGTCCCGGGCACGAAGCTATAGAAGCCTGAGTAAGTGGACCGGTAGACGCGGTAGGAAGTCGCGCCGGCGACTGGCGTGAAGTTCAGTGTGACCGTCGTACCCGTGGCACCGGCGGCGACCACGTTGGTCGGCGCACCTAGACCTCCCGGTGCCACCGGCGGGATACCCGGGTAATACGGCGGGTACATCGGCGGAAGCGGCGGTGGCAGGATCGGGCCGCCGCAACCGGGCGGAGGCGGGTAGATCATGATGCAGGCGCGACCGCCGCCGCCATAGCCACCGCCATAGTAGTCGTCATAGGGCGGCATGGCTCCGTAGCCGCCAGAACCGTAGCCGTAGTCCGGACCATCGCCACCCGGACCGTACCCGGGGCCAGGACCGTAGCCGCCGCTGCCGTAGCCGCCGCTCCCGTAACCACCGCTAGGCGGCGCAGGAGCAGCCGGTGCATCGACGTTGACGGTGACGCTGCTGGACGACCAGCCATCGTTGACGGAGTGGGCGTATACGTAGATCGTGTGACTGCCGCCGCTCAAGCGCGTCGGCGTCCAGAGGTAGTCGAAGCCGGAGCTCGCGAAGGCCGAGCTCCCCAGGACCTCGGCAACGTCGGGTCGCGAGCCGCCATAGTTGGCGGTTCCAAGCAACGTCCCGTTGCCATCCATCGGGCCGTCCAGGAATACGCGGACCTCGTCCACGCCAGCGCCCGGACCGTTTCGGTCAACAGCCCAACCACCCACGTCGATCTGGGTGCCATTTCGGATGGTCGCGCCGCTGGTTGGCGCATCGATCATGACCTGCGCGCGGCCGGTCGTCGGGGCGGATGTTGACTGGGCCAGCGCAGGCATAGCGGGAAGCGCAAGAACCAAAATCGCAGCGAGGCTGATCAGCAGCAAAGGACTACTGGGTCGGTGATTCATCGCGTTTGCCTCCAGTGGTACGTTGTTGCCCGGAAAGCGCCACATCCGGGAAACAATCGGACGGCAATCATCCAGTTGAGCTCGCACCGGAGCCGTGCCGGCACAATCTCGCAGACCGTCTCAAACTAGTATTCCATGCCTGCGACCGCCCGAACACGCATTGTGATTCCATTCACCGCGTCATTCTGGCGCCAGATCGTGCAGAGGACGTTGCAGAACGTCACGCTTTGTGCGGAGCGCCGACGTGGAGCAGCGAGCGCTGGCTTGGTTGATTCCTGAAGCGGGAGCTCTCCCGCTTCAGGAATCAACCCTTCTTTTCCGCCCAGGGCTCGGCGGTTACTGGGGGTCGGTTGTCACGGTCATCGCGCGTGACGGCGGACTCTGGTTTCCCGCCGTGTCGATGGACACCACCTGGAACGTGTACGTGGTGCCCGGGTTGAGGTTGTATATCGTCGCACCAGTCGCGTAGTTATCGCTTACGGGGAATGGCGCCGTGCTCTCGCCCGCGATCGCCATGAAGACCCGGTAGCCGGTTGCGCCAGAGACGATCGACCAGCTCATCTGAACGGTGGTCGACGTCACTTCAGTCGCGGTCAGGCTGCCGGGCGACTTGATGGGGACGATCGGCATGTTGCCTGAGTTGGGGCGCCCAAAGCTGGACTGGCCCTGGCCTGGGGGAGGGAGGCATGGCGGCCCACCCGGACCGCGCGGCGGCAGACAGGGCATCCCCATGTCATACCCGCCGCGAAGATCATTGGGAAGGCTCGGCTGACCCCGAGACGTCGATGCTGAGCCAGGCGTGCCCGCGGGTGCCGGCGTGGTCGTCGGAGGGGTTGGCGCCGTCACGCTGACAGTCTTGAAGGACCAGGCGCCGCTGGTCGAGCGCGCATAGACGTAGATCACGTGTCCACCGGCGCTGAGGCCGGTGACCGTCCAGGTGAAGTCGTAGCCCGAGTTGGCAACAGCAGAGGTGCCGAGCGCGGCGGCCACGTCCTGTCGCGGGCTGCCGTAGTTGGCGTCGCCCAACAGTGTGCCGCCCGCGTCCATCGGGCCATCCACGTAGATCCGCACCGCGGCCACACCTGTGCCCGGGCCGGCGAGGTCCGCCGCCCAGCCGCCGATGATGACGTGTGATCCCTGCGTCAGGGTTGCGCCCTCCGTTGGGCCGTCAATCGAGATCTGAGCCGTGCCGCTGCTTGGCTGGCCCTGGGCCGGCATGGCCACCGGGGCGAGCCCCATGATCGCCAGCGCGGAGATCAGGAGCCGCAGCGGAACACGTAGCCGTTGTCGCATCGCGTCGTGCCTCCATCGCAATTCGTGGGTTCGCAAGGCTCGCTTGGGTGAAGACCCGGGTTCGCACGCTTCCCCATGGGACCGTGCATTGTCTCATAGTCGTTGTGGCAGCGAGGAACAGCTACTACGGCACGCGTGATCGGCACCTTCGTGCGCTTCGCGAAACCGTGCCATGAACCAGCTTCACCACTGATACAACGCCGGCCACGCGCTATAGTTGCGCAGGTGCGACAAGACGCCCGGCCAGGCGCCGGTGTCCAGGGAGGAGCAGCATGCTAACCCAGGCTGAGAACGAGCGTATGACGCGGGTTGGACCGGGCACACCGGGCGGCGAGCTGTTGCGCCGCTACTGGCACCCGGTGGCCGTTGCCCAGGAGCTGACCGACGCGCAGCCGACGAAGTTCGTGCGCGTGCTGGGCGAAGACCTCGTCCTGTTCAAAGACAAGAGCGGCAATGTGGGCCTCATCCAGGATCACTGCGCGCATCGCGGCGCCTCGCTACTGTATGGCCGAGTCGAGGAACGCGGCATCTCGTGCGCCTATCACGGCTGGCTGTACGACACCAGGGGAGACTGCCTCGAGTGCCCGGCTGAGCCGGCTGGGAGCAAATTCCATTTAACCGTCAAGGTGCATGCATATCCGGTGCAGGAATTCATCGGCCTGTACTGGGCGTATCTCGGCCCGCTCCCCGCCCCGGTCATTCCGAAGTACGACGTCTGGGCCGACCCCAACGGGGTCACGAAGATCGACGTCTACCCGCGCCTGGATTGCAACTGGCTCCAGGCGATGGAGAACTCCGTCGATCCCGCCCATCTCCAGATCCTGCACCAGGACTCCAATGGGCGGAGCGCGGATAACAGCACCCGCGGATTCACGGACAGCGTGCAGACCTTTGAGTTCTATGAAGCGCCGTACGGCATCGTAAAGAAGCGGACCTACCGCGACGGGCGGATCGATCAGCACCCGGTCATCTTCCCCAACACCCTGCGGGTCGCCAACGTCTCGCAGACCCGAGTTCCCATCGACGACACCCACACCCAGATCTACTTCGTGCGCTTCATCCCGCGCGAGCTTGCCGACGCCGAAGGCGACGACGTGCCGGCGGTGCGCTATGTTGATTCGTTCAAGACGCCCGCAACTGCGCTTCATCCGCACACGCATTTCCGGATGGACCTGACCCTGGGCCAGGACCACATGGCCTGGGAGACGCAGGGCCCGGTCGCCAATCGGGAGATCGAGCGGCTCGCGACCACTGACCGCGGCATTCTGATCTGGCGCGAGATGTTGCAGCGCGAGATCGCGAAAGTGGAGGCGGGTCAGGATCCGATGGGGGTCATTCGCGACCCGAACCACGGGCTGATCAAGACCTTCCTCGCCGAATCGCTCGACGAGATGCGCTCGCGCGACTACGAGGGGCTGGTGGAGCTGCTCCCCGAGGCACTCAACGGTCGCTGGAAAGCGGCGATGGCCCTCTAGCCTAGCCCCGAAGGTCCCACTCATGGACGTTCCACGTGACCTTCGGCCAATCGTCGAGGGTCGAGGCGACTTTCGAGGGAACGATACCCGTGACGCTGCTTCGCACCATCCACTGGTGGGGATACATGAAGAGGAACGTGAAGTGCGCGTCACCCGTCGCGAGCCGGATCATATCGCGCTCCACGCGCGTCCGCTCGCCCGCGTCGATCGTTGCGTCGAACTGCTTCATCAGCCGATCGAGCTCCGGCACGACGAGACCGTTGCGGTTGCTCCCCGTCCACCGGTTCTCGGACCCAGGGATCTGGCTGATAGCAACGCGACCACTGAGAAAGCCGCGCACCGGCACGTTCGCGGTGTACTCGAAGCCCGAGTATTTCGCCCGCCACTCGCGGTCTTGTGTCTGCGCCGGCGTCAGGATCTCCTCGATCATGCCAACGCCGATCTGGCGCCAGTAGGCGGAGAACGCCGCGACGGCCTGGCCTGACTCGCTGGTGCCGGTTAGCGTCGTCTCGAACCGCTCGCCCGAGCCGTTCACGAGGGTGCCATCGATGGCCCGCCAGCCCTGCTGCTCGAGAAGCTGCGCGGCCCGGCGAGGATCGTAACCGTACGTCGTGATGACGTCGGCGAACTGGGCCCGGCGGGGGTCCCCCTGGACGTACCAGCTATCCGCGAGCAGGCTCCGATCGTGATAGAGCAGGTCCACGATCGCCTCACGGTCCAGCGCGTAGTTCAACGCCTGGCGCACCGCCGCCTGCTTCAGCGCCGGCTGTCGTTGATACTCGTCGCGCGCCTGGTACGTCATGAACCGGAGGCTCGGCCCTGGGTAGATGAAGACCGTGCCCTCCTTGCTCTCCTTCCACCGACCTTCGACGGGGGTCACCGAGTCCGCGGTTGCGCCCCACGGGATATTCATGTCCGCCTGCCCGGCCAGCATCACGGTCGCGAGCACGTTGGGGTCGGTCACGAAGCGCGCGACGATCGTTTGCAGCTTTGGCTTGCCGAGGAAGTACCGATCGAAAGCCTCGAGCGTCAGGAAGCTGCCGAGGCTCCAATCCTTGAGCCGGAACGGGCCGAGGCCGACGTAGTCGACCGTGTTCCAGCGGTGGTTGTTGAACTGCTCGCGATCACCGCTTTGAAAGGCGGCTTCGAGCAGGTGACGCGGCAGCAGCGAGTGGGTCGCCACACCGCTGATGAAGCCAAAGGTGCTCTTCCAATGGAGGAGCACGGTGGTGTCGTCCAGCGCCTCGGCGGAGTCCACGTAGTCGCTGAGCACGTCGCGGGTGAGCTGAACCTGCGGGTCCTGCCAGACCTGCCAGGTAAAGACGACGTCATGCGCGGTGAACGGAGTCCCGTCGTGCCAGAACGCACCCGGGCGAAGCTTCCAGGTGGTCTCCATTTCGCCGCTCGGCAAGACCCGCCAATCGCCGGTCTCGATCGCGGGAATCGACGTCGTGAGCCTGGGCACGAGGTTGCCGGCGTCGTCGATCACGGCCAGGAACCCTTCGTGGAACAAGGGGGTGGTCGCGCTCGACTGCAGGGAGCCACCGCCCGGGCCGATCGGGCCAAGCTTCTTGGGTTCGTCGTTCATCAGCACGGTAAGCGTCTTCGGTGCAACGCTGCCGGGAGCCGCCTCCGAGGTTTGGCTGCCGCTCGACTGGGACCCCCGCTGCGGACTCGCACAGGCCGCCAGCGCGAGGATGACGAGCAGCGCTGAGAGCGCGCGTGTGATCAACGAATAGGGCGTGAGCAATTGCACCTCCGCGCGAGCCGGGCTTCCCCGAACCACTGTCTCTGCGAGGATCGATCTGGCATTATCGCCCGGCTCGCGCGGTGTTAGCCTTCACCTGGTTAGACCGTACGCTCGCCGAGCCCCAGCACCGGAACGGGTGACGTGCTACGATGGAACTAACTGATGAGTAGCAGCACGAAGGTAGTTTGGAGATCACCATGGCCGCCCCACTCGTATTGATCGCCGACGATGATCCGAACCTCCGCGAAATGCTGCGGATGGGTCTCGAGGTCCGTGGTTACCGAGTGATCACCACCGCTGACGGGCGCCAGGTGGTTGAGCTCGCCATCCATGAACGTCCTGATTTGATAATCCTCGACGTTCACATGGTGGTCCATGATGGGAAATGGGTGGCGCAGCAGCTCCGGGAGAAGCATATCGATATCCCCATCTTCGTGCTCACCGGGGATGCCCATCCCGAACACTGGGCGGAGGAGCTTCACGCGATCGGCTGGGTCAAAAAGCCGTTCGAATTCGACGCTCTCTACGCTCAGCTAGAGGCCGTTGCCCCCGCGGCATAGCTCCAGACCCTCACCGACCGGGCTCCGCCTTGGCCTTAGCCCGCCGAGTGCCGAGTACAACTCGGTATGTGCCCGCCGCCTTCTCCCCCGAGTCCGTGCATCGCGATTCCGACTGATTCGTCCGGGGCACCGACCCAAAGTAAAAGCGGCGAATCAGGCCGCCACCACGTAGGTCAAGCACTCGGCACGATCATGTCCTACGAGGGTCATCTCTGGGACCTGCTGCAGCGTGACCCTCAATCGCTTTAGAGCGGAACATCGCGGCTCCCGCCAGAGCCACCGTGATGTTGTTGACAGCGCCGACGCGGCCCGTGTATTCACCAGTCAGGACGTATTTGCGGTGATCCGCGTGGGAGCGTCAAGTGAAGCGGACCATTGCGCTGTGGATTGTCCTCACCGTGTTGCTCGCCGCCTGCGCGCCAGCCACCCAGCCCCGAGAAGCAACGTCCGGAAATAGCCAGACGTCAACCCGCGCCTCCGGTCCCAAGCGGATTCTGGTCGCCGTGATGGCGGATCTTCCGTCAGCACGGTCCCAGCTCAACCGGGCCTCTGGCGGCACACTGCCCGGCGCCCGCGAGCTGGAGCAGCTCATCCACGCCGGGCTTGGCGTCGAAGACGGCACCGGGAACATCCGGCCCCAGCTTGCGGAGGCGGTACCAAGCGTAGAGAACGGGCTCTGGAAGGTGTTCCCTGACGGCCGGATGGAGACGACGTGGGCGATCCGCGCGGGCGCGGCCTGGCATGACGGCACGGCCTTCACGGCGGAAGACGTTGTGTTCACTTCCCGAATTGCGCAAGATCGCGACCTCGGTTTGTTCGGACAGATCGCGTACGAATCGATCGAGTCTGTGGAAGCGCTGGACGCGCGCACCGTCCTGGTCAAGTGGAGTCGACCGTTCATCGAGGCCGACGCGATGTTCTCCGGCGTCGGCAATTTTCAGCCGGTTCCGCTCCCGCGTCACATATTGGAGCAGGCTTACCTCGAGAACAAAGGCAATTTCATCAACCTTCCATACTGGAATGAGGCATATGTCGGCGCGGGCCCCTTCAAGCTCAAGGAATGGGTCCAGGGCAGCCACGCTAACGTCGAGGCGTACGACCGCTACGTGCTCGGCCGTCCCAAGGTCGACGAGATCGAGATCAAGTTCATCTCGGATCCGACGACGCTCGTCGCGAACATCCTGGCTGGCGCCGTCGAGCTGCCAATCGGGCGCGGCCTCTCGTTTGAGCAAATGCTCCAGGTTCGGGATCGCTGGCAGGAGGGCAAGGTCGATCTGGGTCCCGGCGGGGCGATCAAAATCTGGCCTCAGTTGCTGAATCCAACGCCCGCGATCGTCTCGGACGTGCGCTTCCGCCGCGCGGTCTACCACGGAATGGATCGCCAGCAGCTCGCCGACACGCTGATGATGGGACTGGGCGGAGTGGCCCACAGCATCATGATCCCGAGCGATCGCGAGTTCGAGGCGCTCGATCCCGCCGTTGTGAAGTATGAGTACGACCCGCGTCGCTCGACTCAGATCCTGGATGGCATGGGGCTCAGCCGGGGCGCGGACGGCATGTACCGCGACAGCAGCGGCCAGCGCATCAGCGTCGAGATGCGCGCGACCGTCATCGACGTTCTCCAGAAGACCGTGCTGGCGACCGTCTCTGACTGGCAGCGAATCGGCATCGCCGTGGAGCATCACACCATCACGCCCGGCCGCCAGAGCGATCGCGAGTACCGAGCGACGTTTCCCGGCTTCGATACGTCACGAGGCAACAACAGCGCCGAGGCGTTCAAGACGTTCCTCAGCTCCGAGGCCCGCACGTCGGACAACCGCTATGCCGGCCAGAATTACCCGAGCTACCAGAACGCTGAGCTGGACGGCTTCATCAACCGCTACCTGGTCACAATCCCGATGGATCAGCGCATGGAGGCCGGCCGCGGCATCGTCCGCCACCTCTCCGATCAGGTCGTCGTCATGCCCGCCTTTTACGACGTCGTCGGCTCTATGACCGGCAACCGCCTCCGCAACGTCAATCCCCTCCGCGGCCAGAACCAGACCACCACCTGGAACGCCCACGAGTGGGACGTGCGATAGGTTAGTGTGCGGCGGCCGCGGTTGGGGACCAGGCGCGCTTGGCCATGGCCGTGACGTCGCTCAGGACCTCGACCACAGCAGGACGCCCTGAGGCGAGGGCGCGGTCGAGGGCCGGGCGGATGTCGGCCGGGCGCTCGACGCGGATGCCGAGGCAGCCGAGGTCTTCAGCGACTTTCGCGAGGTTGGCCTCGCGCCGGAAGATCCACATCTCTTCGGCGCGACCGCGTTGCTCGCCGCCGTACGCCGAGTCGAAGAGCTGCTTCTCCTGGTTCAGCGCAAAATTGTTGTTGACTGCCATGATCGCGTTGATGCCGAAGCGGAGCGCCGTCTCCAGCTCCGCGAGGTGGTAGTAGAAACCGCCGTCGCCGCAGAAACCGACGACCGCCGCGTCGGGGAGCGCCGTCTTGACGCCGAGCGTGGCGGGAAACGCCCAGCCGAGCGAGCCGGCGCAGCGGATGTAACGCTGGCCGGGGCGGTTCAGGCGAATCATCTGGCCCGTCCAAAGGCCCGAGTGGCCGGTGTCCGAGATGACAACGCCGTTCTCGGGCAGCCACTCGGAGATCTCCTTGCAGATGCGCTCCGGCCGGATCGGCACGGCATCGGAACTGCGCTGGGGCTCGGACTCGGTCCAGAAGTCGCGCACCAGGCTCTGCACCCTTTCCACCCACGTCTGCCGCGCGACCGGCTTCGCCTCGGCCAGCAGGCGCAGCAGCGAGACCTTCGCATCGCCCAGGATGGAGACGCGGTTGGGGTAGTTGCGGCCGAGCTCCTCGGGGTCGATGTCGAGCTGGATGACGTTCGCGCCGGGGGCGACGAGCTGCCAGTTGAAGGTGACCTGACTCCCGGTGTGGCTACCAACGAAGAACACGAGATCGGCCTCCGCGATCGCCCGGTTGGCGCACCAGCGCGAGTAGGTGCCGGGAACGCCGACGTTGAGCGGATGGTCGTCGGGCATGATCCCTTTCGCGTTCATCGCCGTCGCGACCGGGATGTTGAGCAGCTCAGCCAGACGCACGAGCTCGGCGCCCGCGCCCGAGGCCACGACCCCGCCGCCCGCCACGACAATCGGGCGCTCTGCCTGTGCAAGGGCAGCCGCCGCGGCGCGTATCGCCTCCGGCTCGGGCTCCGGGCGGAAGGGCGGATACGCCCCGAAGCGCTCCTCGAACACGCCGTCCAGCTCGGCCTCTTGCTCCAGCACCTGGCCGTGGTTGCCGCGCATGTCGAGATGCACGGGACCCGGCGCGCCGGTCGTCGCGGTGCGGAAGGCCTGGCGCAGCAGCGCCGGGAAGCGATCGACGGACTCTACGTGCAGGTTCGCCTTTGTAACGCCATCCCAGGCGGTGAAGTCCTCGGCCTCCTGATAGAAGTGGCGGTAGCGGAGCCTCGGATCGGTGCCGCCCGTCAGCGCGATGACCGGCGAGCACGCCATTAAGGCGTCGCGTAGGCCAGCCGCGAGGTTTGTGGAGCCGATGTTCTGGGCCAGGCAGATGCCGGGCCGGTGCGAGGCCCGGGCGTACCCGTCCGCCATGTACGCCGCCGCCTTCTCGCCATGCGTCACGACGCGCCGGATGCCCATGTCCTCCATCTCGGCCATCGCCGGCAGCATCATCGTCGGGACGAAGAAGAGATGGCTAACGCCGTAGGCCTGCATCGCCTCGGCAAAGTAGCGGTTTCCGGTCATGCGCGGCATCCGGCGCCTCCACCTGTGAGATCAGGTGCGATCGTATGCTGCCGCGGCGATCAGGCGCTATTCGAAAACGCGCGGGTCGATCCGCCAATCGGGCGTCTCGTAACCGGCGCCCCAAGCCAGCTCGGTATCGACCGCGTTGAAGTACACGACCGTCCGCACCAGCGGGTACCGCGGCAGCCCCAGCCATGCCTCCTTGATCCAGGAGAGCTGGTAGGCGGGCTCGCCCGTGACGCCGAGCTCGGCAATCAGCACGGGGCGATCGAAGCCGGCAACTCGCGCGTATTTCTCTGCGAAATTCTCGTCGAATCCGCGAACCCGGCCGAAGTTCGCGACGTCCCAGGCGGGGTAGCTGAAGATCGATAGCCCGACGTAGTCCACATACTCGCGGCCAGGCCAATAGCGGTCGAGACCGGCGTTCCCCGCCGGCGACCAGACGTAGAAGATCGTGCTCGCGACGGATCGGCAGCGGTCCACAACGTGCCGGTACGCGGCGACGTACTCGCCCGGGTCGCGGTTCGACCACGGATAGCGCCCGGTCTCGAGCTCCATCTCATGGCCCCAACGAAGCAGTACCGGCCGATCGAACGCCGCGAGGGTCGTGCAGATACCGACGATCCTCGCGTCGTACGCGCCGGCCGCGACGTCGCGAAGGAGCGCGTCCTGGCCGTCGGCGCGATCTGGCCAGGGCTCGAGCGTAAGCATCGGCCAGCGCTCCTGGGCGGTGATCGCCTCCAGCGCCTCCGCGAGTGTCCCTGACTCATCGCCCTCCCAATGCAGGTAGAGATGGTCGATGGCGACCTGGGGTGACGCGGCGAACGCGCCTTCCGGATCGTAGACGCCCAGGTTGGCGCCGGCCCACCCGCCCTGTAGACACGTGTCCGGTCCGCAACCTGGCCCGGCGGACGGGGCAGCGTTGGATGCCGATGCACCAGGAACAGGAAGATCCTGGGTCACGCCCCGCAGTGCAGCGCCGCCGCGGACCACGAGGGCCATGACCGGTAGGGCGAACACCGCGAGAATCATGAGCACATGCGCCGGACGGAATCGCGCCGCGAATAGACCAAGCACTGGTTTAATCACGTGCCGTTTCGTGGCCATGCATCGCAATGATCAGGGCCGCGACCGCGGCATACACGACGCTGTTCAGGATCGCGAAGTAGTAGTAGCCGACGGCCTCGCCCGCCTCATTAACAGCAATGGCGCCAGCCCCCGAGAGTGCGATCAGCACCAGGTACGGCGCGAGGACCCGGATTGGTAGCGCGGGTGACGTCTTTGCTCCCTTTGGCGTCACGCGAAACGCGAACGGTTTTCGCGCCAGGACGTCGAGTACCGACGTGAGTGAGCCCAGGAGGACCCATGGCCACCGAGCCATCTGGTACGCGATCGCTTCCCATGAGATGAGAGGGGTCTCCGGTGGACGCATCCAGCCGCACGAGCGGACCCAGCCAACAATGAGCAACGCGCTCGCGCTGCACAACAAGCCCAGCAGCAAGAACACCGGGTAACTGACGTTCACCCATGCATGGTGGGTCGCCAAGGCGAAAAGCGGAACCAGATACGCCAGCAGCATCATCATGCCGAAGAGCGGATACCAGAGCTGAGTGAACAGAAACTGCGCCCGCAGGCGGGGTGACAGACGGCGCCAACATCCCGGCGTGACCGTGAATAGGATCGCGCCCAAACTGCGCGCCCACTGGAACTCCTGGGTCATGCAGTCCGCAAACGTGAGTGGCCCGTCGCCGTGCGCCTCCGCGTCCATCGCGTGGACGCCATGCCATCCCGCCGCGTTGAGGAGCAGGGTGGTCGAATGGTCCTCTGCCAACTCGGGCCCGAGGCCGCCGATCTCGCGGAGGGCGGCCGTACGGATCGCGTAGTGGGAGCCGATGCAGAGCGGCGCCCAGCCGTGGTTGTATCCGGCCTGGAGCGACCCGTGCAGGGTTGCCTCGACGTATAGGCGAGCCCGCGCGGCCCAGCTCCGGGCAGTATTGCCGTCGCACACGCTGGGAGCCGTCACGTAGCCCACGCCCGGGTCGGCGAAAGGGCGCAACATCGCGTCCAGGTAGCCGAAGGCCGGCCGGTGGTCGGCGTCGAGTTGGACAACGACGTCGTAGGCGGCGTAGCCATTCGTGTCGTAGAAGTACGCCAGGTTGCCCTCTTTGCTCCGCGTGCGCCGCGGCCAGGTTGGCCGGTGATAGGCGGAGATGCCCCGCCGCGTCGAGACCCGGACGCCGCGCTCCGCGCACCAGCCGAAGGTCTCGGGTGTCGGATCCTCATCTGCGAGCCAGGTATCGTGCGGCCTCGGCTGCGCCAGCATCGCGAGGAGCGTGCCCTGAACGACAGCCCATGGTTCGGACGGCGCTTTGGTGACGATCATCGCGACGCGAAGGCTCGCCGGGATCGGCAAATCAGGCCGGGGCTGGTACATCCGGGCAAGGAAGAAAAAGAAGTACCCGGGCAGGAAAAGCCACCAGGCAACGACAATGCTGCTGATGAGATACGTGCTCAGCTCGACGACGTGGGTGGGGTTCAGCCACCAGGCCCAAAAAATGGCGAGCGTGGCGAGCCACACGACAATCAAGCAGTGAAACTGCATGCGCTGCCGCGCCGTGAAGACCGGACGAAGGTAGGGGTCGCTGGTCATGACTCCGCCGTCGACGAAGAGCTAGCTCGCTTTAGTATCGTGGCTAGCTCGAACGGCGTAGTGTAACGAATTGCACAAAAAGAGCGTGAGTCGAGATAACGACGCGTCGCGGCGAGCAGCGGCTCGCTAGCAGTGGACGATCTTCTCGGGCTTGACGCTGTGGCCCATGCTGATCGGCCGCGGCGAGAGGAGCTGTACGTCCGTACCAACCTCGCGGACCTGCTCGATCAGCGACTTTCCCCGAAGACCGGCCGGTTCAGCCCGGCATCGACCTCGTCATCAGAGACCTTGTGCGGCTCCCTGCCGTGAGTGCCGCCATTGGCGAGAAGCTGCGTGTAGTACGCGTTGAGGGAGGGGCCGGACAGATTGTGGGCGTGCGCGTCGATGATCATGTTTCCCTCGATTAGCGCGTGGCGGCTTGTGATGGAACGTGCGCGCGCAGAAATTCGCGGATGCGCTTGATGGCAGCGGGCAGCAGCTCGTCGGTGCGCCACTCCCGGATCAGCTCGGCGTTCGGTGCGAGACCCGCCAACTCCTCGGATACCGCTAATGGATGCACCTGGTCGTTGCCCGCCAGGATGAGCAAGGGCGTCTGGCAACCCCGGACGAAGTCGCGCGTCACGGTGTGCACCAGATCCGGCGTGTAGAGGTTGAGGCGCATGCGGTCGAGCGCCTCATCTGTCGCCTCGGGATGCCCCTGGAGCGCGTCCTTCCACTGGTTGAAGCCGATCGATCGGCCCGTGTACGGGCCGATGCGCCCGCTCGGCTGAACGATCGCCGCGGCGGAGACCCGGTCGGGCTGCGCCTGGATCAGCGCCATCGAGAACGGCCCGCCGATGCACTGGCCGAGCAGATGCGCCCGCTCGATCCCGAGATGGTCCAGCAGCGCGATGTGGTCCTCGGTGTACTGGCTCCACCCGTCGTCGGGGCCGATCGGCGCCCAGGACTGCCCCGCGTTCCGCTGGTCCATCGCGATGATCCGAAACTCATCTGATAGCACGGCCGTGGGATCGAATGCGGCGAGGTCCCGCCAGGCCGCGATCGTCGAGGTCAAAGAGCCCGGCGCGAACAACAGCACTGGGAAGCCAGACCCGTATTCCTCGTAGTAGATCGATACGTCGCCACGCTTCATGAACGGCATGGGCCGGTTGCGCTCCCTTCCCTCATCGAGGGTCACGGTGAATTGCGGCGCCCGCTCTCTGGCACCCGCGGGAATCGTGCCTGAATTCAACTCTCGCCCCCAACCCACCGTCAAGAGCGGCCACCACCCCGGAGGGCGCTACCGGGGCTACAATCGCCGGGGCAGAGCCTCGATGGCATGCCGAGATCGACAGGAGGCGAGAGGATGCTGGGCGACAAGATTGGCGAGCTGTCGGGGAAGGTCATCGGAACCCGGGTCCTGCCGGGCGATGACTACCGCTACATCAAGATGGAAATCACGGTCCAGCAAACGGGCAAGGTGTTCGGCGTCGACGCGACGGACATCGGCACGTACACAATCTTCGAGCGAGTCCCTGGCAATATCTACGGCGAGGGCCGGGGCATGCTGAGCACGAACGACGGCGAGGGAGCGATCTGGAACGGCCACGGGGTCGCCAAGCCCACGGGTCAGGGCATGGCCATGTCGGTCCGGTTCTCGATCGCATTCCAGGCTGGCGCCACCGGTAAGCTGTCACGACTCAAGGACGTGCTCGTCCTCGGCGAGCACGAGGTCGACGGCGACGGGAACACAAAAACCACGATGTGGGAGTGGAAATAGCGCCCGCCCTGGTTACCCTCCAGAGTTGAGCGCCGGGTAGAGGCGGAGCGCGGTGCCGCCAAAGATTTGCTCCCGCTCGCCCGCGGTCAGGAAACCGAGCGTCTCGCGCGCCAGGTCGACAAGCTCGGCGTAGGCCGCGGGGCCGGTTCCCTGGCTGTGGGGGAAGTCCGAGCCCCACAGCAGCCGCTCGGGCCCGAACCGCTCGACGAGCGCCCCGAAGAAGGCGCGCGGCGGCGCCTGGGCGTCTGACTCTCGGATGTTCAGGCTCGAAAGCTTGCAGAACAGGTTCGGGCACTCCGCGAGGGCGAAGAACTCATGCGCCGCCGCGTAGGGCGGGCCGCCGGCGATGTCCGGATGGGCCAGATGGTCGAGGATCACCCTGAGGTCCGGGTAGCGCTCTGCGACGCGCCGGACCTGGCCGATCTCACTGCGCGCCACCTGGAACGCGACGGGAACGCCCAGATCGCGCGCCAGCTCGCAGGTTGGGTCGACCCGGGCATCGGCGACGCCCAGCCGCACCCCGCGCATCCCGCGCTCCTCGATCCAATGGCGAAGGACCGCCGGCGCGTCCGCTGCCGTGCCGTCGATGCGGCACACGCCGATGAAGCGCTCCGGATACCGCGACGCCGCGTCCGCCGCGTAGCTGTTGTCGTTGCCATACGCGGTGAACGAGCTGACCAGAACCACGCGATCCACCCCTGCCTGATCCGCGGCTCCGAGACACGCCTCCGCGGTGAAGTGCGTGCCAGCGTACCACGCCTCCGCGCTGTCAACGCTCGCGGCAAGCGGGTACCGCGCAGGATCATCGGCGAGGGGATGGACGTGGGAGTCGACGAACATACGCGCCTCCTCGGGGGATAGCTCCAGTCTACGCCGTTCGCCGCGTCTGTTTCAGCTATGCGTCGTGATGGCGCTAAGATAGGCAGCATGCCACTCCATTGTTCGCCAATCCTCTTCCGAGTCCTATTTGGGCTGGCACTGGCCGTCGTGGGCAGTGGCATGCTGCCCGCCGCGGCGCAGGACCCGGTGCCCGCGGCGCCCCAACCGCAACCGCGCGTCCCGAATGCCGATCCGTGGTTCGGCGCGGTGAATGCGATCACGGCGCCCCAATTGGCGTTGGACGCCGGCGTAAAGTGGCAGCGGATCATCTTCCCCTGGGAAGAGATCCAGCCCGAGGGGCCCGGCCAGTTCCGGCAGGGCTACTTCTCAGACGTGCAGATCGATGCGCAGCGCGCGGCCGGCATCGAGGTCGTGGGCGTTACGCTGTATACGCCCGCCTGGGCGGCGCGCGACCCGCGCTTCGGCGCCCGCAGCGTCCCGCGCGGCCTCGATCGCCCCATCGACGACCCGCAGAACGTCTGGGCCGCGTACGTCAGGCGGCTCGTCTCCCACTACCGGGGACGGGTCGACACCTGGGTGATCTACAACGAGCCCGATCTTTTTAGCGGCGACGACTTCCGCACCTTCGCTGGCACGCCGGCGGAGTATGCTCAGCTTCTCAAGACCGGCTACCTCGCCGCCAAGTCGGTGAATCCAGACGCGAAAATTATGATGGCCGGACTCACCTACTTCTGGGACAAGGAGAACAATCGCCCCCAGTATTTCCAGCAGGTGCTCGAGGCGCTGGCCCGCGATCCCGCGGTGGTCCAGAACAACTGGTACTTCGACATCGCCGATGTGCACGCCTACGGTAATCCGCTGAACAGCTTCACTCAGCCGACCGTCTTTCGCCGGCTCATGCGCGAGCGAGGCATCGATAAGCCGATCTGGATTGACGAGAGCAACGTCTCCATCAAGAACGATCCGCGGGTCCAGAATGGCGAGGGCCCGTTCCGTGCGACGCTCGACGAACAGGCCTCTTACATCATCCAGAGTATGGCGCTCGCCCGCGCGGCGGGGGTTGCGCGCTACAGCACCTACAAGATGCAGGATGAGTTCCCAGAGAACGAGGACGAATACTGGGGCCTGACCCGCAACGATGGCACGGTCCGCCCGTCGTACCTGGCCTATCAAACCGCGGTCCGCTTTTTTCAAGGCGCGCGCAGTGCCGTCTACACGTGGGAGGGAGGCCAGCTCCCACCGACCGAGGCTGAGATCACCACGCTCCTGGCGTCGAACGCCAACCGCTACCAGTGGCCCTGGCCCGCGGCGGTCAACAAGGTGCTGCTGCAGCGCCCCACCGAGCAGGGCACCCAGCGCGTCACGGTCATCTGGAACGCCTCGCCCCAGCCGAGCCAGGTAGTCCTGCCGGCTCAGGGCACGAGCGCCCAGCTCGTCGACAAGTACGGCCGGGCCTCGATACTCACCCCGCGCGACGGCGGCTACTTGCTGAGTCTGGAGCCCTCGCGCAACAACTCAGACCCCCGCGACCCCACCCTCTACCTCGTCGGCGGCAGCCCCTTGATCATCGTCGAGGATCTGCCGATCCCAACGCCCGTGCCCGCGGAATAGTGGGTTTCCCCCCCCCCCCCCCCCCCCCCCCCCCGGGGGGGGGGGGAAAACACCCCCCCC
>ORMF011533500.1_pt1 | contig 40599 bp, 42 predicted proteins | sample 1779871 | NCBI WGS metagenome assembly ORMF01 (sample SAMEA104232316, study PRJEB22302) | groundwater metagenome | biome: forest; feature: aquifer; material: groundwater | place: USA | collected 2011-08-07 | depth 5.4 m
AGGGATAATTGAGTTGGTAGAGCAGCGCATTCGTAAAGGAGTGTTTTATGAAGAAGCAAAAGCAGCACCGGGACGTCGCGGAAGATTTTAAGCTGGAAGATCCCTGGCGGGTCTTTCGCATCATGTCGGAGTTTGTCGACGGGTTCCACGAACTTGCTGAGATCGGGCCGGCGGTGAGCATTTTCGGCTCTTCAAGGACGAAAAGGACGCACCGCTGGCACAAGCTGGCGGAAAAAACCGCCGCGCTCCTGGTCAAGGAAGGTTACGCGGTCATCACCGGCGGCGGACCGGGCATCATGGAAGCGGGCAATAAAGGCGCTGCCAGCGCCAAAGGGCAATCCATCGGCCTGAATATCGATCTGCCCTTTGAGCAAAAACCCAATCGCTACATTAATCACCTGATTAATTTTCATTATTTCTTTTCGCGCAAGGTGATGTTCGTCAAATACGCCAAGGCGTTCGTCATTTTCCCTGGAGGATACGGAACACTGGATGAATTCTTCGAAAGCATCACGCTCATCCAGACCCAGCGCATGGAAAAATTTCCCGTCGTGCTTTTTGACGGAGGATATTGGCACGGCTTGATCGAGTGGATGCGCAAAACCGTTTTGAAGGACGATAACATCGATCCGCAGGATCTGGATATTTTCACGATCGCCAATACGCCGGAAGAAGTCGTCAAGGCCATCCGGGATTTTTACAAGAATAAACGTAAATAGAGCAAAAAATTTATGAACCAGGGCAAGGTCAGAGTCATTGTTTTAAGGACCGCCGGGACCAACTGTGACGCCGAAACGGTGTTTGCTTTTGAGAGCTGCGGGGCCCAGGTGCAGGCGGTCCATATCGATCAATTGTTCGCCGGGCGCGTGCGTTTGCATGACGCGCATATCCTTGTCATCCCCGGCGGGTTCACGTATGGCGATGACATTGAATCGGGGCGTATCCTCGCCAATGAATTGCGGTTGCGCCTGGGCGAAGACCTTTGCCGCTTTCTCGGCGATGGAAAATTGATGATCGGGATCTGCAATGGATTTCAGGTCATGGTCAAAGCCGGTATCCTGCCCGGGCCGCCGGACGCGCAGGAAGATAAAACGCATGATCCCTCCCAAGGGGAGCCTATCGGCGCGCAGAAAGCGACCTTGACCAACAATGATTCCGGGAAATTTGAGGACCGCTGGTGCCATTTGAAGACCGGAGGCAAGAGCGTCTGGACCGAAGGGCTGGGGGGTGTCGTTTATTTTCCCGTTGCTCATGCCGAAGGAAAATTTATCACCAAAGATCAAGACGGTTTGGCTAAATTGCGGGATAATGGCCAGATAGCTTTTCGTTATTGTAATCCGACCGGCGGAAAACCCGCTTATCCCGAGAATCCCAACGGCTCGGTGGATGACATTGCGGGCATCACCGACCGGACCGGCCGTATCCTGGGTCTGATGCCGCATCCGGAACGGCATTTTTTGTTTACCCAACATCCTTTCTGGACCCGGTTAAGTCCAAATGGCAAGTACGGCCCCGGGGCGAAGATCTTTGAGAACGGTGTCCAATACGTAAAAAAACATTTGCTATGAGCGCGATAACCTACAAAACAAGTGGGGTCAATATTGATGAGGCCAACGTGTTCGTCAGGGCCATCCAGAAAGATATCGCCGGGACGTTAAACCCGTCGGTCATCCGATACAAGGGAGCGTTCGGCTCCCTGTTCGCGCTGGACGCGAAGAAATACAAAAACCCTGTTTTGGTCTCTTCGACGGACGGGGTGGGGACAAAGCTGCTCGTTGCCAAAGCAGCGGGAAAACATGATACGGTCGGGATCGATCTGGTAGCGATGAACGTCAATGATGTGCTTTGCACAGGGGCCCAGCCGCTTTTCTTCCTTGATTATATCGCCTGCGGCAAACTGAAAACGAAGGTTTTAACGGAAGTGGTCAGAGGCATTACCGACGGTTGCAAGCTGGCCGGATGCGCCCTAGTCGGCGGCGAGACCGCCGAAATGCCGGGGATGTACAGGAAAGATGATTACGACTTGGCCGGCTTTGCCGTTGGCGTCGTGGAGAAAGAAGGGATTATCAATGGCGCGCGTATTCAGGCGGGCGATCAGGTCATCGGGTTGCCGTCCAGCGGGCCGCATTCGAACGGATATTCCTTGATCAGAAAAGTCTTTTCTTTGAGAGAACAGAAAAGGTATAGAGTGGAATTATTAAAGCCGACGCGGATCTATGTTCGTGAGGTTCTGCCGCTTGTCCGTAAATTCAAGATCAAGGGGATCGCGCATATCACCGGCGGAGCTTTTTATGAGAAACTGACCAAAATTCTTCCTTCCGGAAAATGCTTCGCTATTCATAAAGGAAGCTGGCCGGTGCCAAAAATATTTCAAATTATACAAAAAAAAGGTACAATACAGGATCGCGAAATGTTCCGCACCTTTAATATGGGGATAGGGTTGGCGGTCGTTGTCGCGCGTAAAGACGTTTCGGCAGTGCGGGCATTGTTACGTCGAGGGAAGACCCGGCATTATCTGATTGGCGAAGTCATCAACGACAAGAGCAATAAAGTCATTTTTAACTAGCGATCAAAGGGGAAAACGCTATGAGGGTCCTTATCATTGGTTCCGGTGGGCGAGAACACGTGTTGGCCTGGAAATTGAAGAAAAGTCCCTTGGTGAAAGAAATTTACTGCGCGCCGGGAAACGGCGGCATCGCTGGCATAGCCCAGTGCGTTGCTATCGAGGCAACCGATATCGAGGGGCTTGCCGCGTTCGCCAAGGAAGAAAAGATCGACCTGACCGTCGTTGGCCCGGAAGCGCCTCTGGTGGCGGGGATCGTCGATCTGTTCGAACAAAAGAACTTGAAGATATTCGGCCCCAGCCAGAAGGCCGCGCGGCTGGAGGGAAGCAAGGTCTTCGCCAAAGAGTTCATGCGCAAGTTCAATATTCCGACGGCGCCTTTTAAGGTATTTGACGATAAGGACGAAGCCATGGAATTTTTGACCGTTTCGCCGTTACCTCTGGTCGTCAAGGCCGACGGCCTGGCTTCAGGCAAGGGCGTTATTATTTGCAACAAGATCCAGGAAGCACGCGACGCGGTCGAACAGATCATGGGGCAGAAGATCTTTAAGGAAGCGGGGTCCAAGATCATTATCGAAGAATGTCTGATTGGCGAAGAAGCATCGATCCTGGCCATCAGTGATGGGAAAAATTACGCGATCCTGGACTCATCGCAGGACCACAAGCGGATCTTTGATGATGACCTCGGGCCCAATACCGGCGGCATGGGCGCGTATTCGCCGGCGCCGGTCATTACCGAGGAGCTTTTGCGCAAGATCGGTATGCAGGTCATCGATCCGGTCATCCGCGGGATGCACAAACAGGGAACACCTTTTAAGGGGGTTTTGTACGCGGGGCTTATGATGACCGATGAAGGGCCGATGGTGCTGGAATTCAACGTCCGTTTCGGCGATCCGGAAGCGCAGGCCATTTTGCCGCGCATGAAAAACGATCTGGCGGAAATTTTGCACTCCAGCTGTGATGGGCATCTGGAAAAAGCCAAGATGGACTGGGACAAACGCAGCTGTGTCTGCGTTGTGATGACCTCCGGCGGCTATCCGGGTGAGTATGAAACAGGAAAAGAGATCAAGGGGCTCGACACGATCAAAGACAACCATACGATCGTTTTTCACGCCGGGACGAAAAAGAAAGACAGCAAGATCGTCACCGCGGGCGGGCGCGTCCTGGGGGTAACGAGTTTGGGAGAAACGATCGAGCAGGCCATTGAGCGCGCGTATAACGCGGTTGAAAAGATCAAATTCGACCGGTGCTTTTTCCGGCGCGATATCGGGGCCAAGGCGTTGAAATATCTGCATCCCTCACCGTCGCAACCGACCGTGCGCGGCCGGTAGGATGTTCGATCGTATTAAAGACAAAGTGATCTTCAAGGGGACTCGAAGATGAAAAATATCCAAGTCGCCATTATGATGGGAAGCCAATCTGATCTTCCGATCATGGAAGAAGCAGCGAATGTTCTCAAAGATTTTGGCGTTACGTATGAGATCAGGGTTTTATCGGCGCATCGCAGCCCTAAGGAAACGGCCGAATACGCCGAACAATTGCAGGCAAAAGGTTTTCAGGCGGTTATTTGCGGGGCCGGAGTTTCCGCGGCTTTGGCGGGAGTGGTCTCGGCGCATACGGATATTCCGGTCATCGGTGTGCCGATCAATTCTTCACCGCTTAATGGCATGGATGCGCTGCTTTCTACGGTCCAGATGCCGCCGGGTGTTCCGGTGGCTGCCATGGCCATTGGGAAACCCGGGGCAAAGAATGCGGGTTTGTTCGCCTTGCGGATAATCGCGTTGCAGGATAAGAGAGTCGCGAAAAAGCTGGCACAATTTAAGAACGAACAAAGGCGTAAGATCCTTGATACAAAGTTGACGGATAAACGGGATTGAAAACCGAGACCATAGAACTTCATCCGCAGTTCCCGGATCCCAAGAAAATAGCCTATTGCGCGAATGTCATCCGCAAAGGCGGCTTGGTTGTTTTTCCGACGGAGACAGTCTATGGCGTCGGCGCGAATCTGGCCAATGAGGCGGCGATGAAGCGTCTTCGGGAGGTTAAAAAACGCGCGCCGGATAAACCGTTCTCCGTTTTGATCTCCCAGGTCGGGCTCATATCCAATTACACTTCGTCTACGGACCCGGCTTTATACAAATTGATCGATACTTTTTGGCCGGGGCCCTTGACGGTCGTGGTGCCGGGCAAGCAGGATGGACAAACTATCGGCGTGCGCATCCCCGACCATCCGATCGCCTTGCGGCTCGTGCAGGATGCGCAGTGTACCATTGCCGCGCCGTCGGCGAATTTTGAGGGTAATCCCGCGCCGACGACCTGTCAGGAGGCGTTGCGGGACCTCAACGGCCTGGTCGATGTCGCCATCGACGGCGGACCGGCGAAACTTGGCATCGGATCTTCGGTTGTTGATCTGGCGCATGGGAGTCCGAAGGTTTTGCGCGCTGGCGTGATCAAACAGGAAGATATCGACCGGGTCGCGAAGAAGAAGAATATCCTGTTCGTGTGCACGGGCAACAGCTGTCGTTCGGTCATGGCGGAATATCTTTTAAAAAGTATGTTGGCCGGGCGCCAGGACGTGGAGGTCGCCTCGGCAGGTACCGGGGTTTTCCTGCAGACGACGGCGAGCTCGGAAACGATTTTCGTTCTGAAAGAGGAAGGGATCGACGCCACGCACCACTTGTCGCGGTCGATTAATACGATCCTGCTGAAAAAATCCGACCTGATCATCGTGATGACGCGCGCCCACCGCCAGCAGGTCTTGGATCGCGTGCCGGAGGTGGAAAAAAGGATCTATTTGTTACGGGAATTCATCGATACGCCATCGGGATACCAGATCGAACTCGACGTGCCGGATCCTATCGGCCAGCCGCATTTTGCTTATAAGGAATGCTTCGCGGCCATCAAAGAAGCGATGCATAAAATTGTCGGGTTGGTTTAATTCATGATCAAAGAGGATATGATGAGAAGATCAAAAATTTATATCGGCGCGGATCATCGCGGGATCCCGCTTAAGGAAAGGATCGTAAAATTGTTGGCGCGGCGGGGTTGTGCTATTGAGGATATGGGCGCTTTTGATGAAACCAAGACCTACGATTATCCGCAGATCGCGTCTCGGGTGGCCAAGCAGGTCGCCAAAACGAAAGACAGTCGTGGGATATTGGTGTGCATGTCGGGGATAGGCCAGGCGATCGCGGCCAACAAGGTTCGCGGCGCGTACGCGGCCCTGTGTTATAGCGCCGAGGCTGCGGCGCTCTCGCGTCAGCACAATAACGCGAATATTCTGGTCTTGGGTGCCAAATTCGTTAAAGAAAAGGATGTCCCAAAGATTTTAGACGCGTGGCTTGCCGCCGAATTCGAGGGTGGGCGCCACGAGCGGCGGTTTGAGCAGATTAGAAAGATTGAAAAAGGAACGAATTTAAAATAAAAAACGTCTGGGGATCTGGGCCGCTGGGGTTCCCCAGTCGCCAGTACCCCAGATACCCAAGAATGTTTTAATGCCAATGAATCCACTTATGGAAAAGAGGAAAGTTATGCACCATTTAAAGGAAATCGATCCTGCCATTTATAAGGCGATCATGCAGGAGCTCGCGCGCGAGCAGAATAATCTGGAATTGATCGCTTCCGAGAATATTGTCTCCGAAGCCGTTCTGGAGGCGCAAGGCTCGCTCATGACCAACAAATACGCGGAAGGTTATCCGGCCGCGCGCTGGTACGGCGGGTGCGAATTTGTCGACGTGGCCGAACAACTGGCCATCGAGCGCGCCAAGAAGCTTTTCGGCGCCGAGCACGTCAACGTCCAGCCGCATTCCGGCTCGCAGGCGAACATGGCGGTGTATCTGGCGGCTTTGGAATATGATGATACTGTTCTGGCGATGGACTTGGCCTGCGGCGGCCACCTGACGCATGGCTTGAAGATCAATTTTTCCGGGCGATCGTATAATTTTGTCAGTTATAAGGTCAATCCCAAGACCGAAATGCTCGATTACGACGAGATCGAGGCCTTGGCGAAGGAACACAAACCAAAGATGATCGTTTGCGGCGCCTCGGCGTATTCACGGACCATTGACTTTAAGAGGTTCCGGCAGATCTGTGACAAAGTGGGCGCGTTATTATTTGTCGATATGGCGCATATCGCGGGACTGGTGGCCGCAGGGTTGCACCCGAGCCCTGTGCCTTACGCGGAATTTGTCACCACGACGACCCACAAGACATTGCGCGGCCCGCGCGGCGGGATGATCCTCTGCCGCGAGCAATTCGCCAAAAAGATCAATTCGGTCGTCTTCCCCGGGATCCAGGGCGGGCCTTTGATGCACGTCATCGCGGCCAAGGCCGTTGCGTTCCAGGAAGCTTTAGGGAAGGACTTCAAACAATACCAGGCCCAGATCATCAAGAACGCCCAGGCGTTCGCGAAGGAAATGGGGGGCCTTGGCTATAGAATCGTCGCCGGCGGAACGGATAATCATCTGTTCATGGTTGATCTGCGTTCAAAAAATATCACCGGTAAAGAAGCGGCGACTGTTCTGGATAAAGTATCCATCACGGTGAACAAGAATTTGATCCCCTTTGACCCGCAGCCGCCGGTCGTTACCAGCGGTATCCGCATCGGCACGCCGGCGGTCACGACCCGCGGGATGAAGGAAAAAGAGATGCGCAAGATCGCGGGGTTGATCGACCAGGCGATCGTTCAAAGGGACAATGAAGGGAAATTGGCGAAGGTCAAGACGGGCGTGCACGCGCTGACGGACGAGTTTCCGATATACAAGGACTTGAATTAAGATAGGCTTGTGTTAAGTGTCATGTTTGATGTGTTATGTGTGTGATACAGAAAACATAACACATCAAACTTAATACCAGCATTGAGGATTAAGTAGCGTGAAGTGTCCGTCATGTAGTTACCAGGAAACAAAAGTCGTCGATTCGCGGCTCAATACGGACGGCACGTCGATCCGTCGCCGGCGGGAATGCCTGAAATGCGAAAAGCGTTTTACAACGTATGAATATGTCGAACAGGTGCCGTTGTTAGTCGTCAAGCGAGACGGCCATCGACAGCCTTTCGACCGCAAGAAGATCATCGCGGGACTGATGAAGGCTTGTGAGAAGCGGCCCGTGAGCATTGATAAGGTGGAGGAGATCACCGGTGAGATCGAACGGGCCATCCAGCGCAAATATGACCGTGAGGTCAATTCCAAAGAAATTGGGGAGTTGATCATGGAGAAGCTCTCCGCCCTCGATGAGGTCGCGTATGTGCGGTTTGCTTCCGTTTACCGGCAGTTCCGCGACGTGAACCAGTTCATGAGCGAGCTTCAGGGAATGCTCAAGAAGGATAAAAAATGAATGTTTGTTCTATGTGTTATGTGTCATGACACATAACACATAGAACATAACACAGGATATTCTTTTAGCGAGGAATAAATATGATTCAAGTAGAGTTAAGCAAGATCATTATCGACGAAAAAAGACAAGACCAGATCATCGTTCTTAAGGAAAAAAACGGTGAGCGTCAGCTCCCGATTGTGATCGGATTTCTGGAGGCCTCCAGCATCAAGATGAAACTCTCCGGCGTGGAGCCGCCGCGGCCGATGACGCACGATCTTTTGGTCGCCACGATCCAGGGATTGGACGCGAAGCTCGAGCGCCTCATTATCGACAAGATGGTCAATAACACTTTCCACGCCAAGCTGGAATTCAGGACCAAAGACGGAGAGATCAAGCTTATCGACGCGCGGCCCTCTGATGGCATTGCCCTGGCCGTGCGCACCAACGCGGCGATCTTTGTCGAAGAAGACGTGATCAAAAAAGCGGCTATCACCAAGATAGAATAATCCATCGAGTCGTATTCCGTATCTCGTATTTCCTCCCTACGGGAGCCTATGGGTATCCCGTTTTAAAGGACGGAATACGGACGACGGTATACAGCCTACGTTCCCATGTCCTTCTTAAAAGACTATCCCCAACTTCAGATCATCCGCGATATTGCCCGGCGTCGGAAAGTTGCTGTGCATTTAGTCGGCGGCTTTCTGCGCGATTATATGACGGCCGCAGACCACGTGGGGTCTGCGGCCCTGAACCCTGCGCGGTTCAGGGACTTGGATTTCGCCGTTGAGAAAGGTGCTTTGGATCTCGCGCGCATTTTTGCCCGGCGTATTAAAGGCGCGTATGTTGTGCTGGACCAGGAGCGGGGCTGTGCCCGTGTGGTTAAAAAAAGCGATGGTAAGGTTTGGACGTTCGATCTTTCCGACTTTCGCGCCCGAAGTTTTCGGCAGGACCTGGCGCTGCGCGATTTTACCATCAATACATTGTCGGCGGATTTGGCGAAGCTCAACGGTTCGACAAGGTTGGAAGATGTCCTGGCAGATGGCAAAGACGGGCTTAAAGATCTGCGCGCCAAACGCATCCGCCGGGTTGCGGTCAAGGCGTTTCGCGACGATCCCTTGCGGCTTTTGCGGGCCTTTAGTTTAAGTGCTGCGCTGGATTTTAAGATCGAGCCGCAGACGTTGGCGCAGATCCGGCGGGAGAAGAATCTACTGCGGGGTGTCTCTTATGAGCGCATTCGCGACGAGCTTTTTAAAATCTTTGAGACCGAACGGGCGGCTGTGACCTTAAAGGCGATGGACAAGGTCGGGCTGCTGGATAAAGTGATCCCGCAGATCAAGGTGATGTACAATTGTAAACAGCGCGGAACTTATCACCACCTGGATGTCTGGCCGCATTCGCTGGAAGTGGTCGTGCAATTCGACGGCGTTGTTCGGGAGATGCAAGGCGATGCTGATGTCTCTGATTATTTGAATGAGTCTTTGGGCGGGAACCGGACGCGCCGGGCGTTGTTGAAATTGGCCGCGTTGCTGCATGATATCGGCAAACCCGAGACGCGTAAAGAAGCCGGCAAGGACAAGCTGACTTTTTACGGGCATGAACGTGTCGGGAAAAATATCGTCACGCATATCGCTAAAATGCTCAAGCTCTCGACCGGGGAGCGGCGCGCGCTTGAGGACATGGTCCTCTGGCATCTGCGCCCCGGATATTTGTCGAATTTTCAGCGGCCCAGCGAGAGGGCCATTTACCGGTATCTGCGCGACGCGCGCCAGGAAGCGGCGGGTATTTTGTTGCTGTCGCTGGCCGACCAGCGCGCCACCCGCGGGCCTTCGAGCACGCCGCGCCACGAGAAGCACCATGAGCGTATCTGTTTGAATGTGCTGGAGCTGTATTTCGATAAAAAGAAAGAAAAACCGTTCGTGCGCTTCATCGACGGGCATGATTTGATCAAGCAATTGCGCTTGAAGCCGTCGCCGCTGATCGGAAAAATTCTGGCCGAGGTTACGGAACAACAGGTTTTGGGAAAGATCAAGACCAGGAAAGAGGCGCTGGAGCTGGCGAAGACAATAACATAGATTATGGAATATCTCATCGTTTGTTTGGTGGCGCTCATCGCGTCGGGGTTGACGTTTTTCTCCGGCTTCGGCCTGGGGACGATCCTTATGCCGGCGTTGGCGATATTTTTTCCTGTCCCCGTTGCGGTGGGGGCAACGGCCATCGTGCATTTGGCGAATAATTTATTCAAGCTGCTTCTCATCGGGCGTTCGGCAAATAAGGATATTGTCGTCCGGTTCGGTATTCCGGCGGTCATTGCCGCTTTGGTGGGGGCGTTATTGCTGACCTATGTTTCTTCGGTTCCGATCATTGCGTCCTACTGGTTTGAAGGTCATATGCATGAAATTACCATTGTCAAACTGCTGATCGGATCGCTCATTGTATTTTTTGCGTGCCTTGAGCTCATACCGGCATTCGCAAAAGTTTCCATTGACCGGAAGTATATGGCTGTCGGTGGAGTACTGTCCGGATTTTTCGGCGGGTTATCGGGTAATCAAGGGGCACTCCGCTCGATGTTTCTCATCAGGGCGGGACTTAATAAAGAAGAATTCATCGGGACGAATGCTGTGTTGGCGGTGATGGTGGACTTTGGGAGATTGATCGTTTATGGTATTGGTCTTTATTCCGTTCATTCGACCGTTTTGACCGATGCCGGTGGATTGGTGTTGGCGGCCACGACTTCCGCTTTTGCCGGTGCTTTTTTTGGAAAAGAGATATTAAAGAAAGTGACATTGCGGGCCGTGCAGATCATGGTGGGAGCGATGTTGATCCTTCTGGGCATCGCTTTAATGATCGGTCTCGTTTAGAAGAGGGTGTCTTATGAATATCGTAGATATTGAAGTTAAGGTCGTCCGCGGGGACATCACCCAGCTGTCTGTCGATGCGATCGTCAATCCCGCCGACGGACAATTGCAGATGGATGACGGGCTTGGGGAATTCATCCGCAAGGAAGGCGGCGTTGAGATCGAAGAAGAGGCGATGAGTAAGGGGCCTATTAAGGAAGGGAAGGCTATTTGGACAAGGGCCGGCCGGTTAAAGGCGCGGCATGTCATTCACGCGGTCACCAAAATGAGTGATGGCCTGACCGATCAGGATGTTTTGCGCAGCGCCATTTTTCACGCGCTCCAATGCGCTAAGGAGCTGAAGGTCCGGTCGCTGGCGTTTCCGGCGTTAGGATGCGCTGAGGAAGGTTTTCCGGCGGTCGGGGCGGCCAAGATCCTGACCCAGGAGATCATGAAGTGCGCCCGGGATATTCAGTCGACGGTGCGCGAGGTCGTCTTTTGCGTGTATGATGAGGAGACTTTTAAGGTCTTTGACCGGACCATTCGCGGGTACATTGACCACGTCACGCGTAAATTAGGTTTTGGCCCTTACGTGACGGTGGATATCATTATTGAATATTCCGCCAAATTGTCGAAACAATTTGGCGAGACCTCACCAGAATCATCTGATTCTGGCGGGCCCGAAGGGATCGTGCTGATCGAGCGGTCGAACCCTCCGTACGGCTGGGCGTTGCCCGGCGGATTCGTCGATTACGGTGAAAGCCTGGAAGAGGCGGCGGTGCGCGAGGCCAAGGAAGAAACGAATCTGGACCTGGTGGATCTGCGGCAATTCCACACGTATTCCGCTGCCGGACGTGACCCGCGTTTTCACACCATTGCCACCGTTTTTGTCGCGGAGGGGCAGGGAGAGCCGGAATCCGGCGATGACGCGGCCGGCCTAAAAATCGTCCGTTATGAAGACCTGCTCCAGCTGGATTATGCCTTTGACCACAAAGAGATCATCGCAGAATATCTTGTTGAAAGGGATTTTGATTAAGCGCCCGGTATGAAGTTATGTCCGCTTCCCAGAACAGTTCTCGCCATCCGTAATAACGCCGCTTTATTCTTGAATGGCCTGACGAGCAACTCCTCCGATAAACCTCAAAACGCTTTTGTGAACATCCATGGCCGTATCTTGGCTACCTTCGACCAATGTCGTGTCAGCGATGATGAATTTGTGATCGCGGTTGCGCAGACGTTCGTTGAGCCCTTGCTGGCCCATTTGGAAAAATATATTCGTTTGAGCGGTGTACGCGTCGAAAAGCTGGACCGGTACGTGTATTTTGATCTGGAAGAGATCGGCGCTCCCGTTCCGGCGGGGACTCTGGTCATTGCGCAGAAAAAGGGGAGATTGCTTATTTCGGAGGCGCTCATGCCTGCCCAGGTCTCTGATGCAGAATTTATGTTATTTCGTCTGCGCAACAATATCCCTTTGCAGGGAGTTGACTACACGGATGATTTTTTGCTTAACGTCAGCGAAGACGAGTTTGTCTCTTACACCAAAGGATGTTTCCTTGGCCAGGAACCGATCTCCAAAGTCCACAATCGCTCGAAGCCGACCTGGAAGCTGGTCGTCCGGTACAAGGATGAATGCGCTGCGGACGAGCAGCAGAAGATGACTTCGGTCGCTGTCGACCCCGCCACGCGCCGCGCCATGGGCTTTGTCTTTGTCCGCAACGAATCCAGCCCTTAAAATTCTTCAAAAAGTCTTCGTGTCCAATAAATGTTATACTTATAATAGAAATTCGATACGTCTGTTGAGCGCCATAACTTAAGGAGGACGCATGATCAAGGCAGAATTGGCCCGGCAGTTGATGGTCCGTGGCGATAACGAGATCGGTATGTTGGCCCAGATAACCCGGGTCATTTCCAAGTCGGAGATCAACCTCGTGGCGCTGTGCGCTTATTCGATAGGTAACAATGTGGCCGTCATGTTCGTCACTGATGATAACAACGAGGCCAAGCGGCTCCTGGCCGCCAAGGGCTACGATGTCCAGGAAGAAGAGGTCATTCTTTTGTCCATTGATAACCAGCCCGGTGCCCTGCAGAAGGTCACCGACAAGATCGCCGAGGCGGGTATCGACCTGAACCTTGTTTACGGCAGCGTTGATGAGAGCGCGGCGGTCAACCGCAGTGTCGTCATCTCCAGCAATAACCTCGAAGTGATGATGATCATCAAGACCGAACTTGAAAGGCATTAGGTCCATTTTCCCCCATGGCAGAATCCGTTAAAATTTTGATCGTCGATGATGACCCCGGTATACGCCTCGCCTTGCACGACTTTCTTACCCAGAGCGGGTTTATGGACGTAACGGCCGCCGCCAATGGGTATGACGCCTTGGTCTATCTGCGTTCCAACACGCCCCAGCTGATCATCTCCGATATCACCATGCCGCAAATGGACGGCTATGCCCTGGTCCAGGCCTTGCATCAGGATACTCGCCTGAAATCTATTCCCGTGATCGTTTTAACTGGCCGGGGGGAAATGGTCGAACTTTTTAAGCTGGCCGAAGTTTATAATTTTTTGCTCAAGCCGGTCGAGCCGGACGCGTTGCTGGCCATGATCCGCAAGGTCCTGGGCAAAGGGGAATACGCGCAGGATCCCGGCGCGGAGAATTTCATGACCAAGATCGAGAAAATGGAAGATATCCTGACGAAGAAAAAATCCAAGGATCCCTCGCTGAAGGATTCTTTAGATCAGCTTAAGAACATGATCAAGAAACAACAATGACGATCCGGGAATACCGTCCGGCGGACCGCGGCGCCGTGCGGGAGATCAGCTATGTGACATCCCTGGAAGGTCGGGCGCACGACTTTTTAGACGCGCGGGAAGCTGTTGCCGACGCGTTGACGATCTATTTTACCGATTGCGTGCCGGGCTCGTGTTTTGTCGCCGAAGACAACGGCAAGGTCGTTGGATATCTTCTCGGCGCTGATGACGTCAAGATGATGGAGAAAGTGACGGCCTGGAATATTCTACCGCGGATCTTGCGGGATACGGTGGCCCGGGGGATAATCTTTCGAAAGAAGAATTTGTTGTTTCTCTGGAATTATTGCTTGGGCTTTTGTCGGGGAGAATTTATCCGCGCGCGTTTTGACCGTGAGTTTCCGGCCACCTTTCATTTGAACATCACGGAAGGTTTTCGCGGTCAAGGGGTCGGCACCGGCCTTGTGGAGCGCAACCTGGCACTTTTACGCAGCAAAGGGATCCGGGGCGTGCATATCGGCACTATGTCGGAACAGGCCAAAGATCTTTTCGTGAAGCTTGGATTCAAGGTATTGTACAGTTCCCGCCGTGCTTACCTCAAATATGTTTTGGGGTATGATACACCGTACTATGTCCTTGGAAAGAAGTTGTCTGTCGAGAGTTAAGGGCCTGGTCGTGGCCGGACGTTGATTATTGATGGAAAAAATGTTAGTATGTAAAAAATATTCTTAAGTCAATAAAGGGAGCTGATGGCCAAACCGCGCAAGAAAATTCTGGTGGTCGATGACAATCCGGTAACGCAGAAATTGTACCGGCGTATTTTTGAGAACGCGGGCTACGAGGTGCAAGAGGCCTATAGCGGCGAGGAATGCTTAAGGAACGTTGCTGAAAGTGTGCCGAACATCATCCTTATGGATGTTATCCTCCCCGGTATCGATGGCAAGGTTGTCGTTGAGAAGCTCAATAGTCAGGAAAAAACGCGGGACGTCCCCGTTATTTTCGTTACCAACACCCTTTCCGCCGAAAAAGACAAAGGATATGAAACCATCTCGATCGCCGGACGTGATTATCGCGCTTTTGCCAAACCCATCCACGTTTCCAAGCTGATCAGCGTTGTGCGCAAAGAATACAACCGGCACGTGCACGGCGGAGAGTCGACCCCCAAACTCGCGAAGGTAAAAGCGAATCCCAGGGTCGAGAAGAGTTAAAGGCTATACGTTTTCAGGCGGCTGTGGTAGAATAGCGACCACAAAAAAGGACAAGCAAATGAACAAGCAGGGAAAAAACAGACCTGATCTGCGCACCAAGGCCGTGCACACGGGTGTTTACAAGGATTCGAGCTACAATTCGGTCACCACACCGATCTATCCGACGTCCACCTTTTATTTCGATGCCCTGGGCAAGAATAAGGGATATGATTATACCCGTAGCGGCAATCCCACCCGCAGCGCTCTTGAGGAAAATATCGCCGCGCTCGAAGGCGGCGTGGGCTGTTCCGCCACGGCAACCGGCATGGCGGCCATCACGGCGGTCTTGTTCTATTTAAAGCCCGGAGATCACGTGGTCACCGGGGATGATATTTATGGCGGGACCTACCGGCTTTTTGCCCAGGTATTTTCCCAGTGGGGGATCTCTTTTGATTTTATCAATATGCGGGACCTGCAGGTGGTCAAGAAGGCCATAACGCCCAAAACAAAAATGGTCTGGATCGAAACGCCTTCGAACCCGCTGCTCAACATCGTCGATCTTGAAGGTGTCATCGGCCTTGCCAAGTCCAGGAAAATTCTGACCGTTGTGGACAATACGTTTTTAAGCCCGTATTTCCAACGCCCGTTCGATTTCGGGGCGGACATTGTCGTGCACTCCACGACCAAATATTTAAATGGTCACAGCGATGTCGTCGGCGGAGCGATCATTTACGGGAATAAAGACCTGGAAACGCGCGGCCGTTTTCTCGTCAACGCTTTGGGCGTTTCCGAAGCGCCATTCGATGCGTGGCTGGTCTTGCGCGGGATAAAGACCCTCGCACCCAGAATGGAAGTTCATCAGGCCAACGCCCTGGCCATCGCCCAGCATTTGGAGCAGCACAAGCATGTCAAAAAAGTTTATTATCCGGGCCTTAAAAGCCATCCGCAATATGCCCTGATCAAGAAACAGATGAGCGGATTCGGCGGAATGCTCGCCTTTGAACTGGACACGAAAAAGATCGCACCTGAGCAATTGTTCAAGCGCCTGAAATATTTTTCTTTGGCGGAGTCTCTGGGCGGGGTGGAGTCGCTCATCGAGCATCCCTGGTTGATGAGCCACGCGTCTATGGGCGAGCAGGCCCTGAAAGCTTCCGGGATCACCAAAGAGACCATCCGCGTTTCGGTCGGGATTGAAGGTGTGGGCGATTTGATCGACGATCTCGATAGCGCATTGGCCGGCTAACGTCGCAATCATGAAACAACAATTCCGCAAAATTATCCTCGGTGTCTTCACTGTCGCTTCCTTATCGGGAAGTGCCAGTATTTCCTGCGCCAGTCTGACGGACGTGGAAGCTGCCTTTTTGACCCGTGATTATATTCAGGCCCAGAAATTGGCTGAAGATGTTTTGGCCGGTCAACCCAAGGATTCGGAAGCCCAGAAGGCCCAATATTATATCGGGTTAAGCTTGTTAAGGCAGGCAAGGTATAAGGAGGCCCTGGAGCCGCTGAACAAGATTAAAAACGAGAAGTTGGGCGCGCAGTTGCGCGAGCGTGTTTATTTAGGGCTTTTTGACGCTTATTATCTGTCGGAGGAATACCAGCAAGCCGATGAAACGCTCCAGGAACTTTTAAAAGAAGGCAACAAGCCGGAAGCGGTGAGTCTGATCTATTTTAAACTGGCGAAGGTCAACATGAAACTCGCTCATTGGGGGCAGGCAACGGATTATCTGGAAAAGATCGTGCGGTCTTTCCCCAATAGCCTGGAGGTCCCCGCGGCGAAACAGTTATTGGACGAGAAGCACTATTTCGCCGTTCAGGTCGGCGCTTTTATGGAGCGCCGGCTGGCCGAGGCGCTCGTCGATGAATTGAAGCAAAAAGAGCAATACGCGTATATCATCGAATCGCTCGATTCCCAGAGCCGGAAATTTTACCGCGTGCGCGTTGGTCAGCTGGCCATGCTCAAGGATGCGCAGGCATTGAAGAATAGATTGGCCAAATTCGGTTACCCTGCCCAGATATATCCATAGTGGAATAAGACCAAAGACTGAAGACCATAGACCTTCAACGAAAAAATAATAAAGTTTTTAGTCTTCAGTCATTAGTCTTTTGTCTTTAGTCCCGAATTTTTATGAATTTTAATAAGATTATTTTCATTGTCGGTCCCACCGCCGTTGGCAAATCCGAGATCGCCTGTTCTTTGGCAAAATGTATTAATGGCGAGATCATATCGTGCGATTCCATGCAGGTCTATAAAGAATTGCGCGTTGTGACCAGTAAGCCGTCGCCGCGGATGCTCAAAATGGTGACGCATCATCTCGTGGATTGCGTTTCGGTGGGTGAAGAATTTGACGTTGCGCGGTTTAACACCCTCGCCCTTGAGGCCATCCGCGCGATCCACGCGCGTGATCATGTCCCGATCGTTGTGGGGGGCAGTGGATTATATATGCAGATCCTTTTGGACGGGATCTTCCCGGCCGCGCCCAAGAACGAGGCCATCCGCGAGGAACTTCAAAATCAGGTTGAGCGTCACGGCAGCGAATATCTTTACAAGAAGCTTCAAAAGGTCGATCCACAAGCGGCTTTAAAGATTCATTCGAACGATGTGCGCCGGATCATCCGTGCCTTGGAAGTTTACAAAACGCGCCGGGAGCCGATCTCCAGTTTGCGTAAAAAACGCCGCGGGCTTTGGGGAAAATACGATATCAAGGCCATTGCCCTGAACCTGGGCAGAGACGCCCTTTATCGGCGTATCAATGAGCGGGTAGAGGATATGTTCGCCCACGGTGCTGTCAAGGAGATTGAACATCTGCGGGACGTTCCTTTGAGCCCAACGGCGCAGCGTCTTATCGGATTACGGGAGATCCGCGGATTCTTGGATGGATCGTACGATGAAAATCATGCCCGGGAGCTGATGAAACTAAATACGCGCCGGTTTGCCAAGCGACAATTGACCTGGTTTCGTAAAGAAAAAAGATTAGAGTGGATTACGATAGGAGAAGATGCTACGGTGAAAGACATTACGGATAAATTGCTGGCGGTATTGGATAACAGATAAGGAATAAGGAAAAGGATGAAGAGCACCCAAAAAGAAGGCAAAGAGAAGGTCCTCTTGGTCATTGTTGATTTTAAGAGTGACCGGCAGCGCTGGCCGGCGCAGGAAGTCCTGGAAGAAATGGAAGATTTGATCGCGGGATGCGGCGGGGAAGTCATTGAGCACATGGTTTGTCCTTTAGATAAAGCGTCAGCCACCTATTTGATCGGGTCGGGGCGGGTCAAAGATATCGCCGCGGCGGTCAGTACTTTGAAAATTGATACGGTCGTGTTCAGTTATGACCTAAGGGGCAGCCAGCAGCGCAACCTTGAAGAGGAGATCAAAACAAAAACGATCGACCGCACGCAGCTTATCCTGGATATTTTCGCCCGACACGCCACCAGTAAAGAAGGGAAGATGCAAGTGGAATTGGCGCAGTTGGAATATCTTTTGCCGCGGTTGGTCGGTCACGGCATTGAGCTTTCGCGTCTGGGCGGTGGCATCGGGACCCTGGGGCCCGGCGAAACCAAGCTCGAAATGGACCGCCGGCGCATTGGAGAGCGCATCACCCGTTTGCGCCACGACCTCAAGGAAGTAACGAGCCAGCGCGCGCTCAAACGCAAACAGCGTAAAGATAATGGCGTCCCCACTATCGCGCTTGTCGGCTACACCAATGCCGGCAAGTCCACCCTGATGAATACCCTGACGCAGGCCAATCAAGTGACGCGTGAAACTCTTTTTACCACGCTTGATTCGCTGGCGCGCCAGTTCCTTTTGCCGAATCATCAGAAGATCATCGTCTCCGATACGGTCGGATTCATGCATGAGTTACCTCATCATTTGATCGAGGCGTTTAAGGCAACGCTGGAGGAAGTCCGGGAGGCGGATCTTTTGCTGCACGTTCTTGACGTGAGCCATCCGCATTTCCATCATCTGCGCGAGGCGGTCGAGGTCGTTTTAAAAGAATTGGAAGTTTCCGAAAAGCCGATGATCATTGTGTTCAACAAGATCGACCGGCTTGAAAATCGGGAAGGGCTTAACCAGTTCCAGGGCGGCCAGGACCATACCGTGTGCATTTCGGCCAAAACGGGAGAGAATGTTCCGCTTTTGATCGAAAAAATAAGTGGAATGCTTTCTTCCCTGGTCGAGGAGATCAACGTGGATATCCCGATCAACCGGATGGACCTGGTGAATCTCGCGCATGAAGAAGGGCAGGTGTATTCCGTGAAATATTACGCGGATACGGTCAATATCCGCGCCCTGGTACCCACCCAGGTCGCCGGGAAATTCTATAAGTACGATGTTCATTTACCCAAGGAAGAATAAAAATGGTGTGGATCATTATCATAATCGTTGTTCTGCTGGCCGGAATTATCCTGCTCAACAGTAATATTTTGTTTCATAGGCAGACACGGGGACAATTTTTGCAGTCGCTGGAGAAACTTCTGGAAGGGAAGCTGCGGCCTGTTGACGGTCAACCGGAGAATTTTCAGATCGATTTCTTTTTTGACGGGCAGGCGTTCATTTATGAAGATGTGATCGACCGTGGATTCAAGGAAGAGGCCCGCAAAGGTTGCCTGAAGACCATCATTCATAAGGATTTTAGCCTGTATTTTACGGAGAAGCCGCGCTCCACGACCATCAAGACCGATGTTTTGATCGTTTCGAATATCCCCGATGAACCGATCCGCCCGGATACCAGGGTTGTGCTTCCGCCATCATTAAAAGGGTTGGATGTCCAGACGAATAATATTCGCCTGGCCAATAAACTTTTGGCCAATGCCAAGATCGTTGAGATCCTGCTGGAATTTCGCAGCGTTGACTCCCGGGGCTATCCATCGATGAGCTGGAAAATTGTCGATGGCGTGATGATCCTGGAATTCCATCCCGCTGCAGGAAAAACTCCCAGCTATCATGACCTGGTCGGTCGTATTTCTTCCATTGAAGATTATCTGGAAGAGCTCGCGAAGATCGTCAGGTTTTTTAAAGAGATCTCGTCCCGTTAAGCCTTCCGGTTTCGTCATGCCCATCAAAATTTTCTGTTGACAAGATTTGTTTTTTTGTTAGAATTCATTTTAGCATTCTTCATGCCAGAGTGCTAAATGAGGTTAAAGCTTCGATGACACCACGCAAAACAGACTTGCAAGACAGAAAAGAGCAGATCTTGGCCATCACGGTGGACCGGTACATCAAAACCGTTTCGCCGGTGAGTTCTTCCTGCATTGTCCAGGAGTACGGACTGGATCTAAGTTCGGCAACGATCCGTAACGTCCTGGCGGAATTGGAGGAGGAAGGATATCTGACACACCCGCATACCTCGGCCGGTCGCGTTCCCACGCAAAAAGGCTATCGTTATTACGTGGATCATCTCATGCAGGAGATCCAGCTCCTGGAGGCCGAAAAAGCGCGTATCCGCGCTGAATACAAACGGGAATCGGCTGAATTGGACAAACTTCTGGAGAAGACTTCCCGGGTGTTGTCCGAAACAACGCATTGCACAAGCCTTGTTTCCGTGGATGGATGGGGGAACCGGATCTTTTGCCAGGGAACGAGCTTTGTTGTTGAATATCCGGATTACCAGGACATCAGCAAGATCCGGGGCATTCTCGCCGCTTTGGATGAGAAGGAGCGTTTGTTGCAGCTCATCAACAAGAAATTGGAAGAAAGAACAACGATATTCATCGGGAAAGAACTTGAATGCGAAGATATCGATACGTGCTCTTTGGTCGTTGCCCGCTACCAAGTCAAACATGGTCCCAGCGGCCGCATCGCCATCCTGGGCCCCACCTGGATGGATTACAAACGGGTCGTTTCTACCCTGGATTATTTTTCGGATCTCATTGAAGAGATCCTCTGATATCCTTTAAGGGGTTATTTTTATGCACGAGAAACATAAAAAACAGGATGAACTGTCGGGTCAAGATGTCCTTAAGGACAAAGATGCCGAATATCAGAAGCTGGCGGAAGAAGCAGCCAAGTACAAGGATCAGTATATCCGGCTTTACGCCGAATTCGAGAACGCGCGCAAACGTATGGAGCGCGAGCGGCAGGAATTCGTCAAATACGCCAATGAAGGATTGATCGCGGAATTTTTAAGTATCCTTGATAATCTGGAACGCTCGGTGGAAGCGGCCCAGGCCAAACATGAAGATTATGAAGCGTTTTTAAAAGGTGTTGAGATGATTATGGCGCAGATCCACGAAATGCTCAAGAGAAATGACGTCAGGCCCATCGAGGCCAAGGGGCTCATGTTCGATCCTCATCGCCATGAAGTTCTGATGCAGGAAGAAACGGATGGTCATGAAGAAGGAACGGTGATTGAAGAATTTCAGAAGGGATATACCCTGGGCGAGAGGGTGATCCGGACAAGTAAGGTGAAAGTGGCACAAAAGAAAACAGGGTACGGGAACAAATAAATATTAATATTGTAGGGGCACAAAATTTTGTGCCCCTACAGGATTTTTAATAATTCCAGGGGAGGTTTAAAATGGCAAAAGCAATTGGTATTGATCTGGGAACATCGAATTCCGCCGCGGCGGTCATGGAAGGCGGACGTCCGACCATCATTCCTTCCGCGGAAGGCGCGGGGGTCGCTTCGGGCAAAGCATTTCCGTCGTTTGTGGCCTTCACTAAAGACGGGCAGCGTTTAGTCGGTGAACCGGCCCGCCGTCAGGCCCCGATGAATTCGGAGGGGACCATTTACGCGGCCAAACGCAAGATGGGGACGGATTTTAAGTACAAAGTTGCCGGCAAAGAATTCACCCCGCAACAGATCAGTTCGTTTATCCTGCAAAAGATCAAGGCGGACGCTGAAAAATTCCTTGGCGACAAGGTCGAAGAAGTGGTCATTACGGTTCCGGCGTATTTTAACGATAATCAGCGCCAGGCGACCAAAGATGCCGGCGAGATCGCCGGACTAAAGGTCATGCGCATTATCAACGAACCGACGGCCGCGTGTCTGGCTTATGGTTTGGATAAAGCGGGCAAAGAGCAGAAGATCATGGTCTTCGATTTTGGCGGTGGGACGCTCGACGTTACCATCCTGGAAATGGGCTGGGACGCAGAGCACAAGGCCGGCACATTTGAGGTCCTCTCCACCAACGGCGACACCCAGCTCGGCGGTACGGACATGGACAATCTGCTCATCAGCCATATCTGCGAACAATTCAAAAAAGAAAGCGGGATCGATCTTAAAAACGACAAGATGGCGTTTCAGCGCTTGCGCGAAGCGGCGGAAAAAGCCAAGGTCGAGCTTTCCAGTACGGTTTCAACGGATATTAATCTCCCCTTTATTACGGCCGATTCCAGCGGGCCGAAACATTTAACTTTAACAATCGACCGCGCCAAGCTGGAAAGCTTGGTGAGTCCTTTGATCGACCGTTGTCGGGGACCGATCAGGCAGGCGATCAAAGACGCTTCGGCTAAACCGGGTTGCGAGAATATCAAGATCGACCGCGTCATTTTGGTCGGCGGCCCGACGCGCATGCCGATCGTGCAGCAATTTGTCGAAAAAGAAGTCGGCCAGAAGATCGAGCGCGGCATTGATCCGATGGAATGCGTGGCGCTGGGCGCCGCCATTCAGGCCGGGATCATCAAAGGCGAGGCCAAAGAGGTTTTGTTGCTCGACGTCACGCCGCTCACGCTGGGCATCGAAACGCTGGGCGGGGTCTTTACCAAATTGATCGAGCGCAACACCACGATCCCCGTGCGCAAGAGCCAGGTTTTTTCAACAGCCGAGAACAATCAGCCCGCGGTGACCATCCGTGTTCTGCAGGGCGAACGTCCCATGGCCACCGACAATACGGAACTGGGACGTTTTGACCTCGTTGGAATTCCGCCGGCCCCGCGCGGTGTCCCGCAAATCGAAGTTTCCTTCGATATCGATACCAACGGGATCGTCCACGTGACGGCCAAGGATAAAGGAACGGGCAAGGAACAATCGATCCAGATCACGGCGTCGACAAAACTTTCCCAGGAAGAGATCGACAAAATGATCAAGGAGGCCGAGAAATACGCCGACCAGGACAAGAAACGCAAAGAAAAGGTCGAACTGATCAACCAGGCCAACGTGATCCTTTATTCCACGGAAAAAGCCGTGGCGGATTACGGCGACAAGGTCTCTGCCACCGAGAAATCCCAGATAGAGCAAGAATTGAACAATCTTAAAGAGGCCATCAAGACCGAGGATGAAGGAAAGATCAGGCAGGCCATGGACACGTTGCAGAAATCCAGTCATAAATTGGCCGAAGAAGTGTATAAGGCCACGGCGGCCCAGCAGGCCGGCGCCGGCGCAGCCAGCGGCCATGGCGACGCCCATCAGCACGGTGGCGCAGCTGATCAGGATACCGCCGGTGGCGGCAAGCCCAAGGGTGATGATGATGTCATCGACGCCGATTTTAAGGCGGAAGATGATAAAAAATAAAGAGGCAAAGAGATAAGAGGCAAGAGGCAGAGAAAAGCTAAAGAAAAGTTTTGTTGTAGATTAATGAATTTTTCTTTGCGTCTTTGTTTCTTGCCTCTCTGCTTCTAAGGTAAAGAATGAAGAAAGACTACTACGAGATATTAGGCGTTTCCAAAACTGCCACTCCACAGGAGATCAAGAAGGCCTACCGTTCGCTTGCTTTGAAATTCCATCCTGACCGCGTACCGGAGGCGGAAAAAAAGGAAGCCGAGCACAAATTCAAGGAGATGTCTGAGGCCTACGGCGTTTTATCTGATCCCCAAAAGCGGGGAATGTATGATCAGCACGGCCATGCCGGCATTGACCAGCAGTATACTTCCGAAGATATTTTCCGCGGGGCGGATTTTAGTGATGTCTTTGAAGGTGTGGACCTCGGGAATATTTTTGGTCAGATCTTCGGTGAAAGCGACTTGGGTGATATTTTTGGCGGCGGTGGCGGCAGAGGACGTCGTTCGCAACGTTCCCGCCGTGGGCGTGACATCGAATATGAAATAGAGGTCACCCTTGAGGAAGCTTACCGGGGTGTTTCTAAAAAGATCACGATTCCCCGGAACGAACACTGCGCGAGCTGTAACGGCTCGGGCGCGAAACCCGGCAGCAAGATGCAGACCTGCAGTCAGTGCGGCGGCCGCGGGCAGGTGGTGATGTCGAGCGGTTTCTTTCGCATGCAGCAGACCTGTTCGGCTTGTGGCGGCCGCGGACAGACGATCACGGAATTTTGTCCCGAATGTCATGGTAAAGGCGCGGTGCGCGTGACGCGCAAGATCGACGTAAATATTCCCGCCGGAGTGGACAACTCGTCGCGCTTGCGCGTGGGTGGCCAAGGTGAGGTCGGAAGCGCCGGCGCGGGCGATCTTTATTTGTATATTCGGGTTCTGCCGCATGATGTTTTTGAACGCGATGCCAACAACATTCACATGCGATTGCCTGTCCATTTTGTGAAGGCTGTCTTGGGCGCGGAAGTCTCTGTTCCCACTCTTAATGGTTCTGTCGCGATGAAGATCCCATCGGGAACACAAAGCGGAAAAGTTTTTCGGCTTAAGGGCAAAGGGATGCCGGATGTGCATGGCGGATCCCAAGGCGATCAGTACGTGCACGTGATGATCCGTGTGCCCGAGAAACTTAATGTTGAACAAAGAAAATTGTTAGAAAAATTTGCGGAAATAAGCGGGGAAGATATCAGTCCCTCGGGTGAATCCATTGGCGAGAAGATCAAAAAGGTATTTAAATGATCGGAGAGAAAAGAAATGCCAACTTATCAATATGAGTGCGCCGCTTGCGGACACGGGTTTGAAGTTCTGCAGTCGATGGTGGACAAAAAGCTCAAGAAATGCCCCAAATGCGGAAAGCTGAAGTTGCACCGCCTGATCGGAGCGGGAAGCGGGATCATTTTCAAAGGCACGGGGTTTTATGAGACGGATTATAAGCGAAAAGACGCGCCTAAGCCGGAATCCTCTCCCAAGCCCGCGGCCAAGACCAATGGTCATAGTTGCGGAGGCGGCGCATGCAGCCACTGAGCGCCATGCCGAATTTAGGCGGGAAATTTCTTAGATTTTGGTTTCCTGTCTTTCTTTATTCTGGTATTATTTTTTATGCTTCTTCACTGCCGGATCTGAAGCCACCCCTGGAAATAAAGAACGTTGACAAGATCATACATGTCTTCGAATATTTTCCTTTCGGGTTCTTATTAGCTAGGGCTTTCCTGCAGCAGTGGCCCGCGGTAAAACTTTGGCAGGTGGTCACCATTTGTTCCTTGTTGTACGGGATCAGCGATGAATATCACCAGAGTTTTGTTCCGGGAAGGGAAGCGGGCGTCATTGATGCCATTGCCGATACGATCGGAGGGTTTTTAGGGGTATGGATATATCTGTTTCGCCAAAAGAGAACCAAGAACAAGCTAAGGGCCAGTTAACCATGTCCAGTATCAAGCCATTTCAGGCGATCCGCTATAACACCGAGAAAATAAAGGACTTTGGGAAGGTGATGTGCCCGCCCTATGATGTCATATCCCAAGACGAGCGCGAGGATTTTGCCGCCCGCAGCCCTTATAATTTTGTTCATGTTATCTTGCCGAAGGACGCACCAGAGGAAGACCGCTACAAGCGGGCCAAAAGGATATTTTCCGAATGGCGCAACAGTTCTATTCTGACCCAGGATGAGAGACCCGCCATCTATTTTTATAAACAGGAATACAAGGCCCTGGGGCAGAAATACAGCCGGCTGGGTTTCATTTCCCTCATGCATTTGAGCGATGGCGAGGAGTCCAAGGTCAAACCGCACGAGAACACGCATGCCCATGCCGTGGAGGACCGGCTCAAACTTTGGCGCAGCCTTAACGCCAATTTAAGTTGTATTTTTGTCTGTTATTCTGACCGGCAGAAGAAAATAGAGAAGATCTTTACGAAAAAGGTGTTGGCACAACAGCCCTTGGTGGACATTGTCGACGATGATGGCGTTGGCCACCGGCTTTGGCGCCTGGATGACGCGACGCTCATCAGCGAGATCAGCGCCTCCATCGGGGACCAGAACTTGTTCATTGCCGACGGACACCACCGTTACCGGGTGGCCCAGGAACTGCGCCGGCAGAAATTGGCGAAAATGACCCAGAAACCGACGGGCGATGAGCCGTTTAATTACGTCATGACCTATTTTACCAATATGGATTCCCGGGACCTGCAGATCTTGCCCATGCACCGCATCATCAAATCATTCCCGCTGGATTTAAACGCCCTGGAAGAATATTTCCGGATCGACCGGGTGCCGAATAAAGACGAACTTTTTATCCCCCTGGCGCGCGCCGGGAAGAACGAACACGCTTTTGGATTGTACACCAGAGGCGGCGTGCGATTATTGCGGTTGCGAAACAAGCTGTTGGTGGATAAATTCATCAAGGAGGGCTCGTCGGATTACAAACATCTGGACGCGACCATCCTGAAATATTTTGTTTTTGACAAAGCGGGCATCAAATCCGAAGATATCATTTACACTAAAGATTTCGATGAAGTGACCAGTATGGTCGACCAGGAACAGGCCGCCGCCGGTTTTATCATGAATCCCGTCCAGATCTCCCAATTGCAGGCCATTGCCCTTAATGGTGAGAAAATGCCACCCAAGACGACCTATTTCTATCCGAAAGTACTGTCTGGTTTAACGGTTTATACCATGGATTAGCGCGCGCCGGTCGACCGCGTGCCCAAATTTAAATTATGGCTTTATTCGGAAGCAAGAAATACACACTTGTCACGGTCAAGAAAAAGGACATCCCCGCCGGGTTGTGGATGAAGTGTCCCGACTGCGAAGCCCCCACCTATAAGAAAGAACTTGAAAATAATTTTTATGTTTGCGTCAAATGCGGTTACCATTTTTCTTTGTCCGCGCGTCAGCGCATTGACATCTTTCTCGATGAAGGGACGTTCCGGGAAATGGATACCAACCTCGTATCGACGGACCCGCTGGGCTTTAAGGGTCCAAAAACATATAAAGAAAAACTGGATAGCGATCAGAAGGCGACCGGACTCAAGGATGCCGTTATCACTGGGACAGGGTCGCTGAAAAAGAAGCCCATCGCGCTGGCCGTAACGGATTCCCAGTTCATTATGGGTTCGATGGGTTCCGTCGTCGGCGAGAGGATCACGCGGTTGGTGGAACACGCCACGGCGAACCGTTTGCCCGTCGTTATCATTTCCGGGTCCGGCGGCGGCGCCCGGATGTATGAGGGGGTATATTCGTTGATGCAGATGGCTAAAACCTGCGCGGCCCTGGCGCGTCACAATAAGGCCGGATTGCTTCATATTTCTTTTCTTACCAATCCCACGATGGCGGGCATCATGGCTTCTTTCGCAGGCATAGGCGATGTCATCATTGCTGAACCCAAGGCCCTGATTGGATTCACCGGCCCCCGGGTCATCGAGCAGACGATCCGCCAAAAGCTGCCGGCAGGGTTCCAGCGCTCCGAATTCCTGCTGGCGCACGGCTTGATCGACATGATCGTCAAGCGTAAAGACAGCCGCGATGTGGTCAGTCAGATCATTGAATACACGCAGGTGAATCATAAATAGCGGTACTCCTTCGCCCTTTGGGCGTCAGGATGATTCCTCGGGTGAGGAATCCTGAATTTGGCCCGAGGAATCAAAATTCCATTGCATTTTCGGCTTTTTTTTTATAGAATGAACACCTTGTTCACCATTGACCTTTAACCATTTTTAGCCATTCACGATACTCAAATGGCCCAGATCAGTGTTCGGGATGTCACCAAGATCTATAAAGGCGGCGTTAAAGCCGTCGACAATGTCAATCTAGGCATTGAGAACAAAGAATTCATGGTTCTCGTGGGGCCTTCCGGCTGCGGAAAATCCACCACGTTACGCATGATCGCGGGCCTAGAAGAGATCAGCAGCGGCAAGATCTGGATCGGCAACCGCCTGGTCAACGATGTCCCTGCCAAAGATCGCGATATCGCGATGGTCTTCCAGAATTACGCCCTATATCCCCACATGAGCGTTTTTGAGAACATGTCCTTCGGGCTAAGACTGCGCAAATACCCTAAACATGAAATTGTCCGCCGCGTCCAGGAGGCCACCGAAATTCTGGGGATCAAGCACTTGTTGGAGCGCCGTCCGCGGCAACTCTCCGGCGGCGAACGCCAGCGCGTGGCTCTGGGCCGCGCCATCGTGCGCAAACCCCAAGCATTTTTATTCGATGAACCTTTAAGTAACCTCGATGCTAAATTGCGCGTTCAGATGCGCACCGAGATCCACAAACTGCGTTTGCGTCTGCAGACGACCTTTGTTTACGTAACCCATGATCAGACCGAGGCCATGACGCTCGGCGATAAGATCGTCGTCATGAAGGACGGAAAAGTGCAGCAGTGCGCGGATCCCATGACCATTTACGACAAGCCGGCCAATAAATTCGTGGCCAGCTTCATCGGTTCGCCGCCTATTAATCTGATGCAGGGGCGCATCATCAAAAAAGACCGAAGGTACTATTTTGAGGAAGGCAAGTTCCAGGTCAAGCTGGTTGAAGATATGTACGGGGTCATGGCCGCTTATGAGGGGAAAGAAGTGATCTTCGGGATCCGGGCCGAAGATATTTATGACAAGCTTTTTGTTTCCGAAGCCTCGCCCGAAAATACTATCCGCGCCGCCTGCGAAGTTGTCGAACCGTTGGGATCGGAAGTCTATTTGTATTTAAATTCGGGGAAAAATACGTTCATCGCACGCGTCGGCGCTCATAACAGACCGGAAGTCAACCGGGACATGGATCTTGTATTCGACATGAGCAAGGTACACTTTTTTGACCGAGAAACCGAAAAAACCATCGTATAATTTCTACTTCTTCCTCGCTACCGCCTTAATCCTCATCCTCGTTGCATTTTTTGTCTTCGCGATCTTTTACGAAACCACGTTTTTTATCTTTCTTGCCACCGGTTTGGCCGCCATCCTGCTTTACCTGTTCCCGATCTATTCAGGTTTAAATAAGAAACAAGCGGAGATCATCCTGCAGAGCCAGAATCTCGAGGAGAAACGTAACCTCATCGAAGCCGAGATCAAGGAAGAAAAACTGTTCATCAGGTCCTTGCGCCAGAAGATCGCCCTTTACGGCGAGCTCAAAGTGCTGACGGAGCGTTTGAGCCAGTGCCTTTCCTTAAATGACACTTCAACGGCCATTTCCGAAGAGGTTAACAAGCTTTTCGGGGAGAAGGACCGGACGATGATCCTTTATCTGTTCCATTCGCAGACCGGAGAACTGGGCATTTCTTCCTCGCATAAAGGTGAAATGCGCGTCAATATCAAATCAAAAAAAGGGGACCTCTTCGACCAGTCGGTGGTGCGCACCATGCAGCCGCTATTGATCGAAGACACCAAGAAGGATTACCGTTTTGATGGGGAAAAGATGGCGGGGGAGGAAACAAGGCCGGTTCGCTCTTTGATGAGCGTTCCTTTGATGGTCGGCAAGAAGGCCCTGGGGATATTGCGCATGGACAATCCGCATGAGAATAATTTCACGACGGAAGACCTGCGGTTCTTGACCACCATTGCGGATCTGGGCGCGGTTGCCATCGAGAACGCGCAATTGTACGAACGTGTTGAGCAATTGGCCATCAAGGACAGCTTGACCGGTCTTTATTTGCGGCGTTATCTGCTCGAACGTGTATCCATCGAGGTCAGCCGGCAGATGCGCCACAAGGGAGAGCTCTCATTTCTTATGCTCGATTTGGATAAGTTCAAGCAATACAATGACAAATTCGGGCACGTGGCCGGAGATATTGTCCTGCGCACGGTGGCCATGGTCGTGGCGGATTTTTTCCGCCAGCCAGGTGACCTCATCTGCCGTTACGGCGGCGAGGAATTTTGCGTCCTGATGCCGGATTGCCCAAAGGTAAAAGCCGTCGCGTTGGCCGAAGAATTGCGTAAAAAAATCGCGGAACAAACTATCGTTTTGCGACGGGAGAAAACCAAGGTAACCGTTTCCATCGGGGTGGCTTCGTTCCCGAAAGACGCGATCAACCCCAAGGAATTGATCCATAAAGCGGATCTGGCCCTTTATCAAGCCAAGGAAAAGGGCCGTAACCAGGTGTGTGTCGCATGACGATCGTGATGCCCTTAACCATTGTGATCTATGTCGCACTGGTCGCGTATTGCGCCCGGAAGGTCGCCAATGCCCTGGAGCTGGAACAGCAGGAAAGGATCCTTGAAGAGAGCACGCGATCGCAGCGGCTGGTCGACCAGAAAGAAGCGCTTTACGTGGAGAGATTGCGCCTGGAGAACGAGGTGCTGGAGATCCTTACGCTTTATGAGATCATGAAAGAGATCACCCAGAGCATCAGCGAAAAGGAGGCCTTCGCGATTTTTCGCAGTAAGTTAAATGATCATGTCCGCTTTACGGATTGTTCGCTCGTGCATCCGCTTTCTGATGAGATCAACGATTATAGGAAATCGACGGATCATTTCCTTTTCGCGCTCCAGGGGAAAACCGAGAAGATCGGCTACCTGGTCATTAAGGGAATGCCCCAGGAATATCATGAAAAATTCACGATCCTTGGCCATCAGTTCGCCCTCGCTTTGCGGCGCATCAAGCTTTATCACGAGATCGAGCGCATCGCGATCACTGACAGTCTGACGGAGTTGCACACGCGCCGTTACGCGACCGAGCGCTTTCAGGAAGAATTGAAGCGTTCGCAGGCGCGCGGCATGAAATTGTCTTTGTTGATGCTTGATGTCGATCATTTCAAGACCTTCAACGATCAGTACGGGCATCTGATGGGCGATCAGATCCTGCGGGAGGTGGGCAGGTTGATCCGGGAAAGCACCCGTGAGATCGATATTGCGGGGCGTTTCGGAGGGGAGGAATTTTGTGTGATCCTGCCGGACACCGACCGCAACGGCGCGCGCTTTGCCGCGGAACGTATCCGTCAGGCGGTCGATGCCAGCGTCATCAAGGCCTACGATGCCCAGGTCAAGATCACGGTAAGCCTCGGTGTGTCCACCTATCCCGAAGACGGGGCCCATATAGAAGAGCTGATCGACAAGGCCGATTGGGCGCTCTATCGTGCCAAGCGTGAGGGAAGAAACCGCATTTGTTCCTTCGGTATTTATGATTGATTCAGCTTGAATCCCGCCAGCTGTTCATGTACAATGACTCCGTTCTAATATTAATATTAAGAGGATCTATATGTCGTTGTGCACCATTGGGGTCGATGTTGGGGGAACAAATATCAAGTTAGGGCTGGTTGCGCCCTCCGGGAAGATCATAGCTAAAACTAATTTATTGACAAAGAGTTATATCCATAACCCTCTCCGGCTGATTGACGCGCTTGTAGCGGCGATCCATGTTCTTATCCGGGAGAACGGCAAAACACGGAAAGATATTGCCGGTATCGGCATAGGTTTGCCTGGTTTGGTCGATGTTTCCCGGGGGAACGTCATTTTTATGCCCAATATCCCGGGATGGAAAAATATTCCGCTACGCCGGATCATCCAAAGCAAGTTGAAGCTGCCGGTTTTCCTGGATAACGACGTGAATCTGGTCGCTTTGGGGGAATGGAAGCTTGGTGCCGGAAAAGGATATAAAAATCTGGTCTGCATTACGCTGGGGACGGGTGTGGGCGGTGGGCTGATCTTCGATGGCGCCCTTTATCGCGGAGAAGGTTTCGTCGCGGGAGAGATTGGTCATATTCCGCTTAATGAACGGGGTCCCGCGTGCAATTGCGGCGGAACAGGGTGTTTCGAACGTTACGTGGGCAATCATACTCTGATGGACAAGGCGGCGAAGGTGTTCGGAAAGAAAAATATTACAATTGAGGACGTGTTCGCTTTGGCCACCCGCGGTAACGCCCGCGCCATCCGGTTTTGGCGGGAGACCGCCACACATATCGGCAACGCCCTGGTGGGGGTCATTAATTTGCTTAATCCGCGGCTGATCGTTATCGGGGGCGGTGTTGCCAATAATTACAAATTCATGGAAAGAACAATTCAGACAGTGATCCGGCAACGGACGATGAAAGTTCAGCGGGACATGGTAAGAATCGTGCGGGCCCGGCTGGGTGATGAAGCCGGCATCCTCGGCGCGCATATTTTAGTAAAGGAATCCATCCTTGGACGTTGATAGGGCATTGCGAAGAACCGGTATCGTGCTGATTTTTTTGGCGGTGAGCCTGCCGGTGCTTGTTTTGGGGTCTGCCGCGGCGCAAGAAGCGCAACCGGTCGTGGCGCAGTCTGACGCGGTTTCTTCCGGTGAAGCTCAACCGGAGGAAGCTAAGCCCGGCGCGGGGCCGACCACCTCCGTTGAGCTCAATGGAGATACCATCGAATATTCGATGGATGGCAATAAAATCACCGCGCAAGGTAACGTTGTGATCCTTTATAAAGATGTCACTCTGACCTGCGATCGGGTGGAGTTCTCCCGGGATAGCAGTACCGCCCATGCCAAGGGGAACGTTCGTCTGATCAAGGGGGGAGACAGTGAGATCTCCGGCGAGGAAATGACGTTTAATTTCGTGACCATGAACGGGGATTTTGCGCCGGCAGCGATCTTTGCCGACCCTTATTACGGCAAAGGAGAACAAGTCACCAAAGTCGACGCGAACCATATTCAGATGAAAAACGGCTATATCACCACCTGCGACCATGACCAGCCGCATTTTTTTATCCGTTCCCGCAAGATCGATATTTATCCCAAGGACAAGCTGGTGGCCCGCAAGGTGTGCCTGAAGGTAGGTGGTGTCCCGTTGCTGTATCTTCCCAAGATGACACAGGACCTAACGGGCAAAAAGCCGCTCGTTACCTTCACGCCCGGTTATGACAAGGATTGGGGGATGTTCGTGCTGACTACCACGCGGTTTGAATTGAATGATAATCTTAAGGGGGTCCTGCATCTTGATGCCCGTGAAAGAAAGGACATCGCTGAAGGTCTTGACATCAGTTATAAGACGCCGCACACGGGCTCCGGTTCGATCAGGACCTATTACATGAACGAACGCAACATCACCGCGAAGCATTTTTATCAGGAACGCCCCACCCCGACCATCGAGCGCGAGCGCTTTAAGGCGGAATGGCGGCACAAATGGGATATTGATAAACAAACCAACGCGATCCTGCAGTACTATAAATTGAGCGACAATACCCTGCTGAAGGAATACTTCGAGCGGGAATTTGATAAAGATTCGTCGCCGGACACCTTTTTTCTTTTGACAAGGAATTTTCGCACCGGGGCGCTTAGTTTTCGTACCGATGCGCGTGTCAATCGATTTGAGGGGGCGGTGGAGCGTTTGCCCGAAGTGCGCTATGATTTGTCGAGCCAGAAACTCGGGGAGACGGGATTATATTTCAGGAATACGACCATCTACACAAACCTGACCAGCAAGCAGCCCTCTCCCACCGAAGTGCGCCTGGAAACCATGCGCGTGGATACCGACAGCGAGCTTGCTTATCCGATGAAAGTCGGGATCTTTGAGATGCGCCCTTTTGTCGGCGGAGAACACACCTACTACAGCAAGACCAAGGATCCGGACGAATATGATACCCTCCGGGGAATATTCCGCACGGGGGCGAGTTTGAGCACAAAATTCTACAAAGTCTTTGACACGGAGGTTGAAAAATGGGGGCTGGATATCCACCGTTTGCGGCACATCATCACGCCCAGCGCTTCCTATCTTTATGACCACGGGCCGACCTTCAGCTCCGAGCAATTAAATTCTTTTGACAGTATCGACACCAGGGCCTTGAGCCATAATCTTAATTTTTCACTGGAGAATAAATTGCAGACAAAAAGAAACGACGAAGTCGTTGAGCTGTTGCGCGCGGTCATCGGGACAGATTTCGCCCTCAAAGAGAACCCCGGCAAGGGGGGATTCAACGTGATCAACACCGACATCGATTTTCGTCCCGTTGACCGGGTCACGTTGTACTTTGATTCGGCCTATGATACGCGGGAAGAGTATCTGACCACGGCAAATTTTGATCTGTACATCAATGGCGGCCAGAAATGGACGGCCGGTATCGGCAAGCGATGGAACCGTGCCGTCGATGACCAGATCACGACCCAATTTACCTATCGCATCAATCCCAAATGGGCCGTGAGGACTTATAACCGTTTTGACGTTCGCAGCGGCTTGCACAAGGAACAGGAATTCACCATAACACGCGATATGCACGAATGGATCATGGATATCAATTTCAACGAAACAAGAAGTGAAGGCAGCGAGATCTGGATCGTCTTTACGCTCAAGGCTTTTCCCGAAATGCTCGTGGACCTGGGAACAAGCTTCAACAAACGCAAGGCCGGATCGCAAAGTTCGGAAGGAGAATAAACGTGAACATAGCTGTTGTCGGATCCGGGTATGTCGGGCTAGTGACCGGGGTTTGTTTGGCGCACATCGGGCATACCGTCATCTGTGTGGATAATAACCACGAGAAGATCAAACGTCTGAAGCTGGGGGAAGTTCCGATCTACGAGCCCGGGCTGGAAGATCTGCTCAAGAAGTATCTCAAGAATAAGCGCCTTTCTTTCACGACCTCCATTGTTGATGCGACGAGGAAATCCACCGCCATTTTCATCGCGGTCGGGACGCCGTCCAAGAAAAATGGCGAGGCGGACTTGACGTATGTTGAAAACGTGGCTGGGGACATCGCGCACGCCATGGATTCCTATAAGCTTATCATCGAGAAATCAACCGTGCCCGCGGATACGGGCCAGCGCATCAAACGGACCATCGCCATGAACCTGCCTAAGAAATTCCGCAAAGGAAATGAAGTAACGCTGGATTTCGATGTGGCTTCCAATCCGGAATTTTTGCGCGAGGGCTCCGCCGTGCACGATTTCATGAATCCGGACCGTGTGGTCATCGGCGTTGAATCGACCAAGGCTGAACGGCTTTTGCGCGAGATGTACGCGCCATTGAAACCCACCATGGTCGTCACCGATATCAATTCGGCGGAATTGATCAAACACGCATCAAATTCGTTTCTGGCCGCCAAGATATCCTTCATCAACGCTATCGCCCAGATCTGCGACCACGTCGGTGCTGATGTCCTGAAGGTCGCTGAAGGTATGGGATTCGACAAGCGCATCGGCCGCAAATTCCTCGATGCCGGCATTGGCTACGGCGGCAGCTGTTTCCCGAAAGATGTCGATGCCTTCATTCGTTTGAGCGAGAAAAGCGGTTATCATTTTAATCTGCTTAAAGAGGTCCGCAACGTCAACGAAGAGCAAAAAGCCCTCTTCGTGCAGCTGATCGAAGATAAATTATGGATCATCAAGGATAAGGTCATTGGAGTCCTGGGGGTCGCTTTTAAGCCGAATACCGACGACATGCGTAACGCCCCTGCCATCGGCATTATCGAGATCTTGCAGCGTGAGGGGGCCAAGGTGAGGGTCTATGACCCGCAGGCCATGCCCAATTCCAGGAAAGTCTTCAAGAATGTGACGTACTGCAATGACCCTTACGCGCTGGCCAAGGGCTGCGATTGTCTCTTGTTGTTGACGGAATGGGATGAATTCAAGAAATTGGATTTCAAGAAAATCAAACGCGTCATGAAACACGCCATCCTTTTTGACGGCCGGAACTTGTATCACGACCAGAACCTCAAAGCGTCCGGTTTTGAATATTACGGCGTCGGCCGGGGGATGCTGGAACGCAAAAGGAGTCGATAACGTGTCAAAGACATTGAAGGCAAGAATTGCATCGAAGAGAGCGCGGATCGCCGTCATCGGACTGGGATACGTGGGGCTGCCTCTGGCGGTTAATTTCGCCAAGAAAGGTTTCCGGGTGCTTGGACTGGACACCGATACCGACCGTGTCCGCAATATCCAAAAGAAGATCAGCTATATCCTGGATGTCCCGCGCCGGGAATTGGCCGCGGTTGTTGCCAGCGGACATCTCTTGGCCGCGACGACCTTTGAAGTCCTGCGAACGGTCGATTGCATCATTATCTGCGTCCCCACGCCCTTGAAGCGCAAATACACGCCGGATATCACCTATATCTTGAGCGCGGTGCGTACCATCTGCAAATATATCAAGAAAGATACTTTGGTCGTCCTGGAGAGCACGACTTATCCGGGCACGACTGAAGAACTCATCAAGCCGGAATTGGAAAAAAGCGGACTGAAATCCGGCAAGGGTTTCTTTCTCGCGTTCTCGCCAGAACGCATCGATCCGGGCAATAAAACGCATGATGTCACCAATATCCCCAAGGTGGTCGGCGGCCTGACGCCCGAAGGCGGGGAATTAACGAAACTTCTTTACGAACAGATCATCAAGCGCGTCCACATGGTTTCCTCATCTAAAGCCGCCGAGATGACCAAGCTGCTGGAGAACACGTTTCGCATCATCAATATCGGCTGGGTCAACGAAGTGGCCATGATGTGCCATAAGATGGGTATCGACGTCTGGGAAGTGATCGACGCGGCCAAGACCAAACCTTTCGGATTCATGCCTTTTTATCCGGGATTAGGCGTCGGTGGCCATTGCATACCTGATGATCCGTTGTACCTCTATTGGAAAGCCAAGCATCATGGCTTCAGCTCGAAATTCATTAAACTCTCGGCGGATATCAATTCCCACATGCCGTATTACGCGGTGGATTCTTTGGCCGGAGTGTTAAAAAAGAAGAAAAAAGATCTTAAGAATTCCCGAATTTTGGTCATGGGCGTGACGTATAAAAAAGACGTCAAAGACTTGCGCAAATCCCCGTCGCTGAAACTCATCGAGATCCTGCAGGACAGAAAATGTCGCGTGGATTATCACGATCCTTTTATCCCGTATTTGCGCATTAATACAATCGACCTGAAGTCCGTGGTGTTAAACAAGCAGAATTTGTCCCGGTATGATTGTGTCGTGATCGCGACCGACCACACCGGCGTCGATTACAGATCTATTTTGAAGTACGCGCGCGCGATCTATGATGTGCGTAATGTTTACAAGGGGACCAAAAGCGATAAAATAACGAAAATCTAGCCGTTAGCGGCGATAAAGTGCCATGAACAAAAAAACAGTTGTTGTCACCGGCGGGGCCGGTTTTTTGGGAAGTCATCTCTGCGACCGTTTTATCGCAGAAGGGGTGAGGGTTTTTTGCGTGGATAATTTGATCACGGGAAATCTTCGCAACATCGAACATCTCACGAAGAACCCGAATTTTTGGTTCATTCGCCACGATATTTCCAAGGAATTCCGCCTTAATGATCCGGTTGATTATGTTTTGCATTTTGCCTCGCCCGCGAGCCCGGTGGATTATTTGAATTTTCCGATACCAACGCTTAAAGTCGGCGCGTTGGGGAGCCACAACGCGCTGGGGTTAGCCAAATTAAAGAAGGCACGCTTTCTGCTGGCTTCGACATCAGAAGTCTATGGTGATCCGCAAGTGCATCCGCAAAAAGAATCTTATTGGGGGCATGTGAACCCCATCGGCCCGCGCGGGGTTTACGATGAGGCCAAACGCTTTGCCGAGGCGATCACCATGGCGTATCACCGTTATCACAAAGTGGACACGCGGATCGTCCGGATTTTCAATACCTACGGCCCGCGTATGCGTATCAACGACGGACGGGTCGTGCCTAACTTTATTCACCAGGCCATGCACAACAAACCTTTGACCGTTTACGGCCGTGGTACGCAAACGCGGTCATTTTGTTATTACTCGGATCTCATCGAAGGGATCCTCCGGCTGTTAAGATCCGATGTCACGACACCGGTTAACATCGGTAACCCGGATGAATTTTCTATCCTCGAATTTGCGAAATTGGTTATCGAGCTTTCGAATACGAAAAGCAAGATCATTTACAAGCCGTTGCCCACGGATGACCCCAAGCAGCGTCGGCCGGACATTGCTTTGGCGAAAAAGAAGTTGGGCTGGACGCCGAAGGTGAAGCTCAAAGAAGGGCTCAAGCAAACTATCGCGTGGTTTCAGGAGCATAAAGCGGATTAAGATATGATGCCGGGAAAATCGACGAGTTTAGTGACGGTCAGTAAGGAAGATCTGGTCAATTTTGAGAAAGAGATCGCGGATATTTTCGCAACGGGCTCTATTCGCGCGCCGGTGCATCTGCGCGCGGGCCGCGAAGAAGCGCTCATTAAAATATTCCAGGAGAACGCCATCGGCCCGGAAGATTTTGTGTTCGGGCATTGGGATTCCCACGAGTTGGCGCTCCTTAAAGGCGTGCCGCGGGTGGAAGTCAAACAGGCCATCATCGATGGCAAAAGCATTTCATTATGTTTTCCCGAACATCATGTGTTTTGCACCGGAATCGTCGGCAGCCTGATGGGAACGGCGACCGGGACCGCTTGGGCGCTCAAGCGCCAGGGTAAAAAGGGAAGGGCGTTTATTTTTTGCGGGGACATGTCCGCCGAGACGGGGATCTTCCACGAAGCGGTCAAATACGCGTTTAATTTCGATCTGCCCGCCACGTTTATCGTTTGCGATAATGGCTTAAGCGTCATGACGGATACCCGCGCGGTGTGGGGTTCCCCGGAGCCGTGGTTTAAAGGAACGAAGTACGAGAAGAAGATCATCTATTTCAAGTACACCAACACCTATCCTCATTCGGGGTTGGGCTGGAAGATCAAATTTTAATCATGAAATATTTTGACGAATTAAAAAGAACGATGGAATGGGTGGCGCAGCAGCCGAAGACTTTATTTGTCGGACAGACGGTCGCCGGCCCGGGAACATTCATGTATTCGACCTTAAAAGATGTGGCACCGGAGAAAGCCCTCGAGATGCCGATCAATGAAAGTTTCCAGATGCAGTTTACTTTAGGGTTAGCGCTGGCCGGGTACGTGCCCATTTCCGTTTATCCACGGCAGAATTTTCTTTTGCTGGCCACCGGCGATATGTCGAACATGATCGACAAGATGCCAGCGATCAGTGGCAATACGGTTTTGCCCCGGATCCTGATCCGGGTCGCGACAGGGCCGGATGCGCCGGTCCATCCCGGGCATCAGCATATCGGTAATTTTGCCGAAGCTTTTCGCAAGATGTTTGCGTGGATCGAGGTCGTTGAGCTTAATGAGCCGGAGGAGATTTTCCCGGCGTATAAACACGCGCTGGAACGCAAAGACGCGCGGGCGACACTTCTTATCGAGCACGGGAATTTTTATAACACGAAGTGAAAACGAGGACGGTGTTCAGTGGCAAGTGATCAGTGTCCAGAAAAAGCACTGACCATTGACCACTGACCACTGACCACTGACCACTGACCACTACAATGAATAAAGATTCGAAGATTTTAGTCGTTGGTCATAACGATATTATCGAAAAATCGTTAACGGATCATTTTGCGGCGAATCATTTCACTCGCGTTTTTTCCTCTTCAGCGATCGCTTTGAACACGGCCATTCAGCCGGCGGTGTATGATTTTTTCGCCGAACACAGGCCGGAATATGTTTTCCTGACCTCGACACGATCCGGTGGCATCGAGGCCAACCAGAAACAGGCGGGGGAATTTATTTATCATAATCTGGAAAGCCAGAACAATGTCGTGTACGCGGCGCGCAAATTCGGCGTCAAGAAGCTGCTTTATTTGGCCAGCTCCTGCGTTTACCCTAAAGAATGCCCGCAGCCGATGAAGGAAGAATATCTTTTGACCAGTGCGCTGGAGAAGACCAGCGAGGCGTACGCGGTCGCGAAGATCGCTGGTATCAAACTTTGTCAGGCTTATCGTCGGCAATACGGTTTAAACGCGATCGTCGCGATCCCCGCCACGATCTATGGCCCCGGTAGCGATACAAATCCGGCAACGGCCCATGTGCTGGGAGCGTTGCTGGGCAAATTCATGGACGCCGTCAAAAATAACAGCCCACAAGTCACTATCTGGGGCACCGGCGCCCCGCGGCGGGAATTCTTGTATGCGGATGATTTTGTGGCCGCGTGTCTTTTCTTGATGGAACGCTATCAGGGTGAGGAGATCATCCATATCGGCTCGGGAAGCGATGTGACCATCAAGGAATTGGCCGAAATGATCCAGCGGGCCTGCGAATATAAGGGAAGGATCATTTTTGACGCGTCGAAGCCCGATGGGGCCATGCGCAAACTTCTCGACAGCAGTCGTCTGACACAGCTGGGCTGGCGGCCCAAGGTTTCACTGGAAGAGGGCATTCGAAAAACGCACGAAATGTATTTGAAGGAGTCAAAGAGATGAATATTTTAGTTACCGGCGGAGCCGGATACCTCGGTTCGGTCATGGTTCCGCAGCTTTTGGCGGCCGGACATAAGGTAACGGTCGTGGATAATTTTATGTACGACCAAACTTCGCTTTTGGATTGCTGTCATTATCCGGGGCTGGCCATCGTCCGCGGCGACGCGCGCGATGAAAAATTGCTGGGTGAGCTCATCAAAAGATCTGACGCCATTTTCCCGTTGGCGTGTTTGACCGGCGCACCTTTGTGCGACAAGAAGCCGCAAGAAGCAAAGGAGATCATTTTGGACGCGTTGAAGCTGATTTTAAAACTGCGCAGCAAAAGCCAAATGATCATTTATCCGACGACGAACAGCGGTTACGGGATAGGCGAAAAGGGGAAGTTTTGCACGGAGGAAACGCCTTTGCGACCGATCTCTTTATATGGCCGGCTCAAAGTCCAGGCCGAAGAAGCAGTGCTTGGCGCTGGAAACGGTGTGACGTTGCGTCTGGCCACGGCCTTTGGCGTATCCCCGCGGATGCGCCTCGATCTATTGGTTAACGATTTTACCTTCCGGGCCGTGAAGGAAGGTTATATCGAGCTTTTTGAACCCCACTTTAAGCGCAATTTCATCCATGTCCGGGATGTCGCGCACGCCTTTTTGCACATGCTCACAAATTTCGATAAGGTCAAGGGCCAGGCGTATAACGTGGGCTTAAGCGACGCCAATTTGAGCAAACTGGAACTGTGTGAGGCGATCAAAAAACACGTCCCCGATTTCAAGTTTACAGAATCCAAAACGGGAAAAGATCCGGACAAGAGGGACTATATCGTCAGCAATGAAAAGAT